>Ga0056904_1000027_pt1 | contig 241994 bp, 199 predicted proteins | sample EBPBio172007_DNA_FD_55043 | JGI IMG/M metagenome (GOLD analysis project Ga0056904, IMG submission 55043) | Wastewater treatment Type I Accumulibacter community from EBPR Bioreactor in Madison, WI, USA - Reactor 1_9/17/2007_ DNA | ecosystem: Engineered > Bioreactor > EBPR > Anaerobic-Aerobic >...
GATACCCTGTTGGTGGAAATCGTTTGGGGTGATACCTCTACGACCTCTGTTTACAGCCGTTACAGCCTCCTGTCTCCATACGACTACTACGGATGGTTTGCCGGCCCTAAATTTACCACAGCTGCCAATCAGCAAGGCAACAAAATGTTCTTGACAGCTCCGGCATCCAACAAAATTGTAATCAAACATCCACTGGTTGATGCCGATTCAGCAACTTTCAATACCAAAGGGTATCTGCCGATCGTTGTTAACGGAACATCCGGCCAACTGATCCCAGCTGATAACATTGTTTCTTGTGTAGCCACATTTATTCCCGGTAATCCGTCTGTGCCGGTAGGTGCAGTTTCCTGGAATCCGGGCTCAGGGCCATCGCCACAAACGGTAAACGGTATGGTTGCAAGGATCTACAGCCAAAACTCGCCTGCCACTCCATCTGCTGGCGCTGATTATTTCGATGATTTCCAAAAAGGTAAAAACCATTCGGTATTTGCCTTCAAAAGGGAGCGCTATACGCTCGCAGGAGCATTTCCTGGACTACGCTCAAGGATTGCATCGGCATTCATGATCGACTTCTCTATCCACGCGACTTCTTCTGTAGGTGTGAAAGAACTGGAAGCTAAAGGTTTCTCTTTGGGTCAAAACGCTCCAAATCCATTCAACGGCCAATCTACTGTTGCTTACACCATCGACAAAGAAGCTACTTCTGCCGTATTTACTGTAACTGATGTAATGGGTCGTATCATTGCTAATCAAAAAGCAGATGCGTCTAAAGGCACTCACACCATTACCCTGGCCAACTACCCTGCCGGTGTTTACTACTACTCGTTAAATGTTGATGGTAAGGTAACGACTAAAAAAATGATCGCTCAATAAGCGGCCCTTTCCAACGATTCAGAAAGCCCTCACATTGGTGAGGGCTTTTTTATTACGCACCGTTACGCGGCGTTTGTTGAGCTATCAGGCTGCGGAGTTACCGGCAGGAACCTGCACGAGCGCAGTGATTTTCTCGAGCACCTGGATGGCCTCGTCCACACTTTTCACCTGCTCGATCGTGAGCCAGAGCTTGCTGTTTTGCTCTTTGAGGGCTGTTTGTTTTGGTGTTTTCTGCGCATACAACAGCACCGCTTTAAACATCGGCGAGTTGTAATAGTCGCTATCCTGCTTGCTCAGGAAATAGGAAAGCATTTTGCCGTTCTTGAGGGTAATTTTTTCGAAGCCCAGTTTCATCGCTTTCCAGCGCATGCGCACCACATTGATCAACTCCACGGCCTCAACCGGCAGCGGGCCAAAACGGTCGCGCAACCTGGCCTCAAACAAAATAAGCTCTTCCGGCTTGGCAATATTGTCGAGTTCGCGGTACAACAGCAGACGCTCGGTAAGGTTGTTCACATAGCTTTCCGGAATAAGAAGTTGCAGATCGGTATCCACAGTCGTTTCCTTCACAAACTGTCTTGAGAACACCGATTTATCGCTTTCAGTAGAGGCATCTTCGTCCACCGTTTGCCTATACCAGTCTTCCTGTTTCAATTCTTCAATGGCTTCGTTCAGGATCTTCATGTACGTATCGAAGCCCATATCGTTGATAAAGCCGCTCTGCTCGCCTCCCAGCAAGTTTCCGGCGCCGCGGATGTCGAGGTCGCGCATGGCGATCTGAAAACCACTTCCCAGGTCACTGAACTCAACGATCGCGCGCAGGCGCTTTCGCGCTTCGGTTGTAAGATTAATGAATGGTGGTGTGAGCAGGTAGCAAAACGCTTTTTTGTTGCTACGCCCTACCCTGCCCCGCATTTGGTGCAAATCGCTTAGCCCGAAGTTCTGCGAATCGTTGATGATGATGGTGTTAGCATTGCTGATGTCAAGCCCCGACTCAATGATGGTGGTGGCTACCAGTATATCGTATTCCCCTTCAATAAAGCCCAGCATGATCTCTTCGAGCTTATCGCCTTCCATTTGCCCGTGGCCCACCGCAATGCGAGCTTCTGGCACCAGGCGCTGCAAGATACCAGCTACTTCCTGGATACTTTGCACCTTATTGTGTACAAAATAAACCTGACCACCGCGGCCAAGTTCGTATGCCACAGCATCACGAATGGCTTCCTCGCTAAACGATATTAGCTCTGTTTGTACCGGATAACGGTTGGGCGGCGGTGTGCTGATTACCGAAAGGTCACGCGCGCCCATGAGGCTAAACTGCAAGGTGCGTGGTATCGGTGTAGCCGTGAGTGTGAGTGTATCTACCGTTGTTTTAAACGTTTTCAGTTTATCCTTTACCCCTACGCCAAATTTCTGCTCCTCGTCGATGATGAGAAGCCCCAGGTTTTTGAACTTCATGTCCTTGCTCACCAACTTGTGCGTACCAATCAGGATGTCGATCTTGCCTTCGGCAATGCCATTCATCACCTCTTTGGTTTCCTTGGTTGTTTTGAAGCGGTTGATGAAACTCACCGTACAGGGAAGGTCTTTGAGGCGCTCTTTGAACGTCTTGTAATGCTGGTATGCCAAAATGGTGGTTGGTACCAACACAGCCACCTGGCGGCTATCGCACACCGCTTTAAACGCCGCCCTGATGGCAATTTCCGTTTTACCAAAACCAACGTCGCCACACACCAGCCGGTCCATGGGGTAAGGCTTCTCCATGTCGCGTTTCACATCCGCTGTTACTTTGATCTGGTCTGGCGTGTCTTCATAAATAAACGAGGCTTCCAGTTCGTGTTGCAGGTAATTATCTGCCGGAAAACGGTGTCCTGGCTGCGATTTGCGCTTGGCATAGAGCTTTATCAGGTCATACGCCACCTCTTTTACATTTCGCTTGGTCTTCTGCTTCAGCGTATTCCAGGTGGTTGAACCTATTTTGTCGATGCGAGGCACATTACCTTCCTTGCCTGTGTATTTGCTGATACGGTGAAGACTATGGATGCTGACGTATAAAAAGTCATTGTCCTTGTAAACCAGTTTCACGGCTTCTTGTTCCTTCCCGTTGACGTTCAGCTTTACCAGTCCACCAAAACGGCCAATGCCGTGATCGATGTGCGTCACATAATCGCCAGGATTGAGCGACAGGATCTCTTTCAGTGTGAGCGACTCGGCTGTTTTATACCGCGTTTCGCGAAGGTGAAAACGGTGATAGCGTTCAAAGATCTGGTGATCGGTGTAACAGGCTATTTTAAGATCATGATCGATAAAACCCTCGTGGATATTGAGGCTCACATGCTCAATGAGGCTATCGGCAGTGCGGTGTTCTTTTGCCAGAAGGTCGTTGAAGATGGTCTGGAGTCGCTCGGCCTGTTTGGCGTTATCGGTGGTGAGGTAATTTTTATAGCCCTTCGCCTTGTTTGCTTTCAGGTCGTTGATGAGCATTTCGAAGTTCTTGTTGAACTGCGGTTGTACGCTCTGGTTGAAGTTGACGGTTTGTGAGGCCAGGTGGGCATTGAGCCCAAATTCCATGAGCCGGAAAGGCTTGATGGCTTCCAGGAAATCGGCCGGGCGCAAATATAACTCTGCCGGAGGCAGGTGTTTCACTTCGCCACTCAATGTCTCGTATGAGCGCTCCGTTTTTTCGAACATTTTTCCGATAAGTTCCTGTGTGTACACCAGGTCGTCGAAGCAAAGCACAGTGTCGGCTGCCAGGTACTCAAACACAGGTTGTCGCACCTCCATCACCTGTTCTGACCGGATATCGGGAATAATGGTGATAAAATCGTAATGGTGATTGGAAAGCTGCGAAGCCGGGTCGAAGGTTTTAATGGCTTCGACATCGTTGCCAAAAAGCTCGATGCGGTATGGCAATTCGTGCGCAAAGGAATACACATCTACAATGCCTCCGCGAATGGCATATTGCCCCGGTTCCACTACAAAATCGCACAATTCGAAGTCGTAACTTTCGAGGAACTCACGGATGAAATCAATACTCAGTTTCTCTCCTTTTTTAATGAGGAGCGTGTTCTTGTTGAGGCTGGTGCGCGAGGCCACTTTTTCGGCCAGGGCCGCAGCATACGTCACCACTACTCCCGAGTAATTCTCGCGTCCCAGGCTGCTGAGGCTCTCTGCGCGTTCCTGCACCGATGCATTGCTGGTTTTTTCTTCCTTGTAGGGCAGTTTATAGCTCTCCGGAAAATACAGCACATGCTTTTCGGGAAGCAGCGCCTGCAAATCGTTGAGCAAGTAGGCCGCTTTCTCCTTATCGTTGCACACGATGAAGAAATTGGAAGAGGTGTTTTGGAACAGGTCGTTGAGGATAAAGGCAAAGGAAGAACCGCGTAAACCCGAAAAAAACACGTTGGTGTCGAGGTTTACGTTCTTTTGCTTCAGCTCACTCCAAAATTTGCCGGTCCACCACATGAGAGGCGCAAAGATAGGGTAATTTTCATGATTTCGCGCGGCCCGCCGGTGGCTTTATGCAATTTGCTACAAATTATAGTAGCCGGCAATTCCAAACAAAAAACCCCGCCGGAAAGGCAGGGTTCTTTGTAAGTGTTTAAAACAACGTTCTTATGGGTTTGGTGTAAAGCCACCGTAAGTGATAGGGTTGTTGTTTTTGTTAGCAGTAGAATATACGCCACCAACAGTGATCATGGAAGCGCTGTAAACGCCTGGTTTGCCCGGACGAACACCACCACCGAATAAAATGGTATCGGCTGTTGTTGCAAAATCCACTACAGAGATTTCAGCAGATTTAGCAAAACCTGTTACGTTTTGGTTTGGAGTAGTGATCACAAAAGAATAACGCCCGGTTGCATCAGTTGTTCCGGTATATACTTTTTTGGTAAGCGTCATTGGGTCTTTGTCGTACTCCAGGTAAATGGTTTGGTTTGGAAGTGGTGTTAAAGACGTACCTAAAGCAGCTGTGGTGTTAGCTGATGTCGTGAAACGTGGCCTGTTGATGTACAGGATACCAGATACAGTAGCTGTACCTACACCTTGGTTAGATGGCGTTACAAGCGGCGTACCAACGTAGTTGTTATTTTGCGTAACGTTTACGCCTTTGTACAATACAGGTGTGTAAACAGTTGTTGGGTAATCGTACAGAATCGCTGAAGCAGCTGTATCGTTTTTCGCAGAGAAGCCTTTGAAAGTAATTTCTGAGTTTACGCCTGTACCGTTTGTTTTCACGCTGATAGAATATCTACCCATTGCGTTAGTAGTACCAGAATACACTTCAGAACCTACAGCTGAGGAACCAGGATATAAGCCTCCGGTACCATTGTTTTTGATTTTAACGGTTACAACAGCGCCTGCCATTGGTGTAGTGTTGCCACCTACGGTTTTAGTAGCAGTACCTTCTACTACAGTAGTACCGGTCATGTCGCTTGCCGAGAAATTGTTATCTTCTTTTTTCTTGCAGGAGAACAATGCTGCTGCTAATCCGATCAATAAAAATGTATTTTTCATGGTTTTGTTATTTTATTAAGTTATCGTTAAGGGTTTTTTGTTTAGAAATGGAATAAGAGAGAAAGAGAGGCTGTGCTTCCGCCGATGCCAGCTTTGTTGAATGTTGAGTTGATACCGTTGTCAACACCAAAACCACGGGAAGTATTTGGTGAACGTGTATCGATCTCTTCCTGGATAACGGTTGGGCCATTTTGACCTACCAGGTAAGTTTCCTGTGTTCTGGTCAGGCTTTTTGAACGGGCAAATGAATAGCCAAAACCGTATTCGGCAGCGATAGAAATTTTAGCAAATACGAAATACTCGATGCCAACAAATGCGCGGGCACCAATACCCCATTGCGCGTCGATTTTTTCGTCGAGAATGCGGGTTGCAGTACCAGTTGGGTTTTGAGTAGTTGTTGCACCAGTTCCAAAGTTATTGGTAAATACGGTAGAATATTGGTCTGAGAATGTATTGCCGTATGTGCGTTTGTCTTTTTGTGCAGCCCTCGAAACACCGATCTCAGCACCATAAACGCCTACCAGACGGCCATAACCTCTTCTTTTTTCGATACCAACAGCCAATACCAGGTTGTTTTGTACAAAGCTGCGACGGTCTTCCACGTTCAGGATGCTGGCCGCACGGATATCTTCCGGCGTTCCGCTTAAAGATGCGTCATACACTGCTTTCGAATCCTGTACGAGGTTGGTTTGGGTTGTTCCCAGGGAGTTGAATCCAAAACGGGCGCGAACAGCGGTTCTTGGATCCAGGAAGTATTTGCCTACGATTTGCTGACCAGCATTTTGTGTAAACTGCGAGGTTGTACCAGCCGTAGCGCCAAGGTTGCCCTGTGCACCAACTTTTACCGATTGCACCAGGAAATCAATCACCGGAACGGCGTTGAAACCCAAAGCAATGTCTCCCGCTTTCGGAAGCACTTCCTGCCCTTTGCGGTTTTTTACTAAGGTAGGGTCTGTTGATGTGTCCTGGGCATTTGCCAATACCGTGGAGAACATAACAGCAGCAAATAATACTTTTTTGTTCATGGTTTTTGTTTGTTTTTAAGGGTTAAATCACTTTTCTAAAATCTATCAATAGGGATGAAAAGTTTGGCAAAAGTAATGTTTTCGTCGATAAAAACAATATGCTGACCGAAAATATTAGGTTGTATCGACATGAATGTAGTCATCTAAACGCTTCCAGCTCATCCTTGTAGAAACATGAGTTCTATTGGAACTGTGTTTTATGACTGCTTTTGTTAGTACCTATGAAAAAGCCACTGCTAAGAGCAGTGGCTTTTTGGTGAACAGCGTCGTGAACTTTTCTATTTCAGACTACCGATCATGTCTTCGGGTCTTACCCATTCGTCGAACTGCTCGTTGGTCACATAACCCAGTTCGATGGCCGCTTCGCGCAGGGTCTTATTTCCCTTGTGTGCGGTTTTGGCAATTTTGGCGGCCTTTTCGTAGCCAATATGCGTGTTCAGCGCTGTGACCAGCATGAGCGAGTTTTCCAGGTGATTTTTAATTACCGGAAGGTTCGCTTCGATACCGTCGCTGCATTTTTCTGTAAAGGATACACAGGCGTCGCCCAGAAGACGAGCTGACTGAAGTACGTTGGCTGCAATGACAGGCTTAAACACATTCAGTTCAAAATGGCCCATGGTTCCGCCAATGGTAGCAGCCACATCGTTGCCGATCACCTGCGCACACACCATGGTAAGCGCTTCGGGCTGGGTAGGGTTTACTTTGCCTGGCATAATGGAAGAGCCTGGCTCGTTATCGGGAATAATGATCTCGCCGATACCGCAACGCGGGCCGGAAGACAACATGCGAATGTCGTTTGCAATCTTGAAAAGTGCCACAGCGCTGCGTTTCAGGGCTCCGCTCAATTCCACCATGGCATCGTGTGCGGCCAGGGCTTCAAACTTATTTGGCGCTGTCACAAAAGGCAGACCTGTGAGTTCGGCTATCTTTTTTGCCACCAACACATCGTATCCTTTTGGTGTATTTAACCCGGTTCCAACAGCTGTTCCACCCAAAGCCAATTCCCTTACCGCTTCAAGGGCATTTTTGAGGGCGCGCAAGCTCATGTTGATTTGCTGCACATAACCGCTGAATTCCTGGCCAAGCGAAAGCGGTGTTGCATCCATAAAATGCGTACGACCTGTTTTAATGATCTTATCAAATGCTTTGGCTTTTTTATCCAGCGAATCGCGAAGCCGTTCCATTCCGGGAATGGTAATTTCCACGACTTGTTTGTATGCCGCAATGTGCATGGCAGTAGGGTAGGTGTCGTTTGACGATTGCGACTTGTTGACGTCGTCGTTCGGGTGCAATATTTTCTTTTCGTCGTTCAGGGAGCCGCCGTTCATCACGTGTGCGCGGTAAGCAATCACTTCGTTGGCATTCATGTTACTTTGTGTTCCTGAACCGGTTTGCCAGATCACCAACGGAAATTGATCATCGAGTTTTTTGTCAAGTATTTCGTCGCAGGCTTTAGCAATAAGGTCGCACTTTTCTTTCGACAATACGCCTAGTTCGCAATTGGCCAGCGCTGCCGCTTTTTTCAGGTATCCGAATGCGTAAATAATCTCCTTCGGCATGCTGGCCTCCGGACCTATTTTGAAGTTATTTCTCGAACGCTCGGTTTGTGCGCCCCAATAAACGTGAGCCGGTACTTTTACCTCGCCCATGGTGTCGGTCTCGATTCTGAATTCCATTGTGTGTTGTTTTAGATGGGCTGAATTTACTAAAAAATGTGGTTCCGGCAGGGTAGAGGGCGTGTTGCCGTCAAAAATTCTTCGCCGCCTTTGCCTGTCTCCCGCACATTCAGTTGTGTGAGGGTTTTCCAAAGGTAAATGGTGCGTTAACAATTATTTTGATCTGATTTCTTTGGTGGATCAAAAAGAAGTCATAGCTTTGTGGAGTGATTAGTCAATCAATAATTGGATAAGCAACAGGAAATATTAAAAGCAGCCCTCCATTTATTTGTGGAGGCCGGGTTTCACGGAACACCCACCAGCCGCATCGCGAAAGAAGCGGGTGTTGCCAACGGCACCCTGTTTCATTATTACAAAACCAAAGAAGACCTCATTGTGGCTTTATACAGCCATGTGAAGCGCCAGCTAAGCGAAGCCATGTATGCTGGTGTAACTCCAGGAAATGACTTCCAGGAAAACCTCCGAACCATTTATGACAATACCCTGACCTGGGCAAGAGAGAACGAGGAGGCCTTTTACTTCATGCAGCAATTCAACACCTCGCCGTTTTTATCACTCATCGCCCCCGATGAAATCAAGCGGCAGGCGCAACCTCATCTCGAACTTTTGGAATCGGCTATGGATCAAAAAATCTTCCGGAAAATGCCAGCCGATCTCATGTATGTACTCATTAACCAACACATCTACGGCATGAGCCAGTACCTGCATCAACTGAAAGCCAGCAATGCCGAAACCAAAACCCTCGTTAATCGTTCATTCGATTTGCTTTGGCGCATGCTCACTTAAAAAAATTTACCGTATAATAGAGTGACTAATCAGTCTAAAAATCAATTTTAACCTTAAATTTTATACCTATGAAATCAGTTGTTTTAATTACCGGCGCATCGTCGGGGATCGGAAAAGAGAGCGCAGCTCTACTTATTAACAAAGGCTATACGGTGTACACCGCCGCAAGAAGAACCGAAAAAATGTCGGATCTCCAGGCTCTGGGAGCCGTTCCAATTGAATTAGATATTACAAACGAACACTCCATCGAGAAGGCAGTGAATTTGATCTTATCCCGCGAAAAGAGAATTGATGTTGTTGTGAACAATGCGGGCTATGGTTCTTATGGTGCGCTCGAAGATGTACCGCTCGATGAAGCCAGGCGACAATTCGATGTCAATATTTTTGGATTAGCCCGATTAACCCAGTTGGTGTTGCCAACGATGCGAAACCAAAAGTCCGGACGGATCATTAATGTTTCGTCTATGGGTGGCAAATTCGGAGAACCTCATGGCGCCTGGTACCATGCAACCAAATTTGCCCTCGAAGGCCTCAGCGATAGTTTGCGCATGGAGCTTAAACAGTTTGGCATTGATGTGGCCATTATAGAACCAGGCGCCATTAGAACCGAATGGAACCAGATTGCACGCGAAAACCTCATGAAGGTTTCAGGCACCACGGCTTATGGTGCACTGGCAAAAAAGCACGTGGCATTTTTAGAGAAAGGCGATGGAAAGATGGGGTCAGAGCCTATAGTTGTTGCCAAGGCCATTTTCAAAGCCGTATCGTCGTCGAGACCCAAAACGCGGTACGTGGTAGGCGCCGGAGCCAAACCGTTGCTGTTCCTTAAAAACATTCTTTCTGATCGGATGTTTGATAAGTTACTGTTGGGTTTAATGCGATAATATTCAAGACCATGATCATACTATCTTTCTTTTTGCTGGCAACACTTCTGTTTGCTCTCACCGTTTGGCTGTATATGAAACAACCAATGTTTGGCCGGCGACCTTCGGGCAAGCGACTCGATCGTATTCGACGCTCGCCGCATTACCGCGATGGCGCATTTAAAAATAAAAGTCATACACCAGCACTCACTGAAGGGTCAAGTTATGGCGAGGTCATGCGCGGTTTCTTTTTTGGAGATAAGAGCTTATTGAAACCCCGAATGCCTGTGCCGAGCAAAAAAACAAATTTGCGTGAACTGGATCCAGCAGAAGATGTGCTAATCTGGTTTGGACATTCTTCTTACTTTTTACAACTTGACGGAAAGCGTATTCTGGTTGATCCGGTGATGAGTGGGGCTGCATCGCCGGTTCGGTTTACGACGAAAGCATTCGCAGGAACAGATATCTATAGCCCAGATGATTTGCCGGAAATAGATTTCCTGTTTATCAGTCACGATCACTGGGATCACCTCGATTACCGGACAGTGATGGCATTAAAACCTCGTATTGGAAAAGTGATAACTGGTTTAGGAACCGGCGAGCATCTCGAGCATTGGGGATTTGATGGATCGCGAATCATAGAAGCCGACTGGCATGAGCGACTCGAACTCGGAAACGGCTTTGTTGTGCATACGGTTCCGGCACGTCACTTTTCAGGTCGCAGTTTCCGCCGCAATGCTGCCCTCTGGTTGTCTTTCGCTTTAAAAACACCCAATTGGAATGTATTCCTTGGCGGCGACAGTGGATACGATACACACTTTGCAGAAGCTGGCTCAAGCCACGGTCCGTTCGACATAGCTATTTTGGAGAATGGCCAATATGATAAGCACTGGAAATACATTCACATGCAACCGGAGGAGGTGATACAAGCTGCAAAAGATCTACGGGCCGACCTTTTGTTCCCAGTACACTCCGGGAAGTTCTCGTTAGCAAATCACCCCTGGAACGAACCATTGCAACGCATCAGTACCATAAGCGCTGCACAGGATCTCCCATTAATTACACCGATGATCGGGGAGAAGGTATTGCTGAAAGATCCCTCCAAAAGTTTTGCGCAGTGGTGGCAATAGCCGCTTGTTAATCCAAAAGCGCAAAGCCGGCTACTTCTGTAGCCGGCTTTTTTTGTTCCACGTGAAACATGCTATGAAAGAACCCAAGCAAGAGGCTTTGCCGAATCGTATACGAAAGTACTCAAAAACAGAAACGCAAATGGCCAAAACCAAAAGGCTGCGTGGATCGGATAAGAACACAGCAACACATTGAAATTAACTGGGCCAATGTGCACGTTACCTCAAAGTGCTTAAACAATCTATACAAAATGCAACACGGGACAAGCTGCGACCAAAAAGTGAGGCCAACGCACATAGACTCTTTCTCGGGAGAACGCGCTGGCCAATGGAAAGAAATGTCACCAGCGTACTTGTGAATAGAAATCATTCTAATACCGCGTACGAGCTAAGCGACATTCATCAAATCAGACAACCAAAGAGAAGCTGTGAAGTCTCACTCAATAATAACAACAGCAACAGATTATTCAACGGTAGAGAACTGGAAAATACGTTCCAGGTCCAGGGCTAATCAATCCAAATCCGCCAGCAGATCCATTGCCACTGCTCGAGGAATGTGTAAGCAATCGACCAAAACACACTTGAAAAGTGTTATTGAAAGTTTATATAAACATGCTGAAAGACGCACAATGAAAAGACAAAGAAACAGGTAGAAGCAAAACTGTTCCAGCAGTTCATGAGAAGCAAGAGTAGAGTGGAACAAGAGTCAATTGATGGCCACGGTCGGAGAATCTTACAAAGAAAAAGCCGGCAAATCTTGCCGGCTTAATATCATTGTTCCACGTGGAACACAGCCTTAGGCGTGCGTAAAGACGTAGATACTGCTGGAATAGGATTCGTTGTTTGCAACCAGGTTGGACCTAAAGCCAGTCCAAAAAGCCTTCAACAAATTTGACTTACCCGTTTTATACTTCTCACTTAATAGGGACACATAATAACTGTCAAACTTCATGGGTAAGGTTTCGCGAAGCTGGAAACCTTTGGATTCTAACAAGCGCTGAACGCTCTTCTTTTCGAAATGATATAAATGCCGGGGCACATCGTAAGCAGCCCAATGCTCGCCATAATACCTGGCATCGTAAGAAACATGGTTTGGCACAGCAATGAACAACACACCTTTTGGTTTAAGCCTGGCCTTGAAAAAGGAAAGCGTCTCATCCATATCTGTGACGTGTTCTAATACGTGCCATAAGGTAATGACATCAAACTTCTTATCTGTAATGTAGGTATTAATCCTGTCTTTATCGGAGAACAAGTTGAGGTTGTTTTCGGAAGCGATCTGCCTGGCCTGATCGTCTGGTTCCATGCCAAACGTTTCCCAACCGGCTTGCTTACACACCGACAGAAACATTCCGGTTCCACAACCATAATCCAGTATGGTTCCATGTGAAACATAGGACCGAACAAGTCCAAGTTTCTTGCGAAGCGTACGCGTACGCACAAGGTGATACAATTGGTTGACTAACCCTTTGCGCGTGTTGGTGTGAGAAATATAATTTTCTGATTTATAGTAAGCACCGAGTGCGGAGTCTTCGGGGCGGGGATTGGTGAACTTAAACCCACAAGCGTTGCAACTTGTAATGGCAAATTTTTCTTGGCTCACGGTATAATCCTGGCAAGTCAGAAAAGGACTAAAGTCCGATGATCCGCAAACAATGCATTGAGAAACAGTCTTCATAATTTTATACTATACAGATGTTCCACGTGGAACACATAACTAAACGCTAGCGACCGAGATGGACCAAAAGAACAGAAATATCAGCAGGGTTGATTCCGGAAATGCGGCTTGCCTGCCCAATCGTTTCTGGACGCAGACGGCTGAGTTTATCGCGAGCTTCCAGAGACAAACTTTGCACTGCCTTATAATCGAAATCCGGCTTGATCTTGTAGTTATCGAGTTTGGCAACCTTCTCAGCGTTCTCTTTCTCACGATCAATATAACCTTCGTACTTCATGAGTATTTCCGCCTGCATAATTGTATCCACATCCATTTGGCTAACCAGTTCTTTAACATCAGCTGCGTGTGCGGCCAGATCTTCAATTGTTACATCGGGTCTGGAAAGCACATTGAAATAGCGCCACTTTTGACTTAGTGGTGCCGATTGAATTTGTTCAAGATAGGCATTAACCTCAACGGGATCGGCGCTGTTATTTTTGAAATACTTAATAACCTTTTCGTATTGATCCATCTTGGTCTCGACAGCGCGGAGGCGATCCTCATTGGCAAGTCCAATCGCGTAGGAGCGAGGTGTAAGTCTTACATCGGCATTATCCTGTCTCAAAAGCAAACGGTATTCCGATCTTGACGTAAACATCCGGTAGGGCTCATCCGTTCCTTTAGTCACCAAATCGTCGATAAGTACGCCGATATAAGCTTCGTGTCTTTTCAACACAAAAGGATCCTTCTCATTGATCTTCAGGTGCGCATTAATGCCCGCCATCTGTCCCTGGCAAGCTGCTTCCTCGTAGCCTGTAGTGCCGTTGATCTGTCCGGCAAAATACAAGTTCTGCACAAGTTTGGTTTCAAGCGTGAGGCTCAATTGCGTGGGCGGGAAGTAATCGTACTCAATGGCATACCCCGGCCGGAACATCTTGGCTTTCTCGAAGCCGGGAATTAACCTCAGCGCTTTGTACTGCACGTCTTCCGGGAGCGAGGTTGAAAAACCGTTTACGTAAATTTCGACGGTATTCCATCCTTCCGGTTCCACAAAAAGCTGATGCCTGTCGCGTTCCGAAAAGCGTGTGATCTTATCTTCAATACTTGGGCAATACCTTGGACCCAAACCTTGAATGCGGCCTGAATACATGGGCGACTTTTCGAAACCGGTTCGGAGAATATCGTGGACGTCCTGGTTGGTATAAGTAATATGACAAGGAATCTGTTTTTTGACCGGCTGACCTTTCGACGAAACGAACGGCGATGTTCCAGCTAAGTAGGAGAACTTATCGCTTGCGGCATCGCCTTCCTGTTCCTCCATTTTCGAATAGTCGAGCGAACGGCCATCGATGCGGGGCGGTGTACCTGTTTTCATACGACCACTTTCAAAACCCAGTGTTACTAGTTGTTCGGTAATACCATAAGACGCAGACTCTCCGTTGCGGCCGCCTCCAATTTGCTTTTCGCCAATGTGAATGAGTCCGTTGAGGAACGTACCGTTGGTAAGGATCACTGCCTTTGCCTTGAACTCCAGTCCCATGCCGGTAACAACTCCTTCTACGCGGCGACCATCTTTAGAAACAATGAGTTGTTTGCACATGTCCTGCCAAAAATCCACGTTCGGCGTTTGCTCTAACATTTCCCGCCAGGTAGCGGCAAAAAGCATGCGGTCGTTCTGCGTTCGTGGGCTCCACATGGCAGGGCCTTTACTGCGGTTGAGCATGCGGAATTGGATCGCAGACCGATCGGAAACGATACCGCTGTATCCGCCAAGGGCATCGATCTCCCGAACGATCTGTCCTTTGGCAATGCCGCCCATCGCGGGGTTGCAGCTCATTTGTGCAATGGTTTGCATATTCATGGTAAGAAGGAGTACCTTCGATCCCATATTGGCAGCAGCGGCGGCAGCTTCACATCCGGCGTGGCCGGCGCCTACTACTATGATATCGTACTGATTGTGGTGCAAGGCAGGGTAGGGTTTAATGGACAAAGATCTTGCCGTAGCGTTCTTTTCTTCTTTGGGTCATTAAATTTGGGCAAGGCTAAACGCTAACAGGCTCAAGGCGCAAAAGAAAAAATTCCTTTGCAATCATGACTTACATGGAACGTTGTATATTAAATCATGTTCAGTTTAGCCAACAACTCATCGCGGTAAGAACCCCCGATAGGAATGACTTTCTTGTTCTCTTCAAGAACAACTGTTTGATTTTCAATTGTTTGTATCTTATCGATGCGGGCAATGAACGAGCGGTGTACGCGAATAAAGTCACCGTTATCGAGTTTTTTCTCGATGTCTTTCATGGTAGAGTGGATGGTGTAACGGGTGTACTGGGTATTGAGCACCACGTAATCTTTTAGAGCCTCTACATAAAAGATATCTTTCAGGTTTACTTTCACCAAGCGGCTATTCGACTTCACAAAAAGGATGTCTTTGGCAGCATCGTCTTTATTTTCTACAAGCGAATAGAGGAAGTCGCGTTCTTTTTGTACTTCCGTATCTTTCTTGTGCTTGTAGATGGCCATTTCGATGGTCGAATGGAGATCGATCTCTTTGAAAGGCTTCAGGATATAACCGTAAGGTTCGGTAATTTTAGCTTTGGCAAGCGTGCTTTCGTCGGCGTAGGCTGTAAGAAAGATCACCGGGATATTATAGTCTTTTTTAATGATCTCTGCTACTTCGATACCTGTCATGTTTCCCTTGATCATGATATCCATGAGAACGATGTTTGGTTCCAGGTCCACGATGTTCTTGATGGCATCGGCACCGTTGTTGCTAATGCCAAGTACGTTATAACCGAGTTTTTTCAGGCTGTTCTGAATATCTTTGGCTACGATGCTTTCGTCTTCGACAATGTACACGTTGATGTTGTTTTCCATAAGCTGAATTAATTCTTAAACTCTATAATAAATTTTGTGCCTTTGTGGCGTTCCAGTACCAGGGTTCCATTGATCTGTTCTACCAGTGTATCTACGAGCTGTAAGCCCAGTGTTTCGGTGTATTTGATATCTACTCCCTGAGGAATTCCGACCCCGTTGTCGCCCGCTTCTATCCTCACCTGGTTCTTGTCAACTTTCAAAGTTACAAAGATTATTCCATCTCTATTATCCGGAAATGCATATTTTAATGAATTTGATATAATTTCGTTGATAATAAGCCCGCAGGGAATCGAAGAATCCAGGTTTAAAAAGAGCTTATCGAGCGTTAAAACTAGTTTAATGTTCTTTGAATTGATGGAATAGGTGTGAACAAGGTTTTTGGAGAGCGTAGTGATGTATTCCGAAAAATTAACGGACTCGAAATTTTTGGTTTGATAAAGGCTTTCGTGAATGAAAGCCATCGATTTGATACGGTTCTGACACTCTTTGAGCAGGTTTTGCGCGTAGGTATCTTTTACATAAGACGACTGAAGGTTGAGTATGCTGGAAATAACCTGCATGTTGTTTTTTACACGGTGGTGCACTTCTTTGAGCAATACTTCTTTTTCTTTCAACGATTGGGTAATGCGTTCTTCGTTCTTTTTGTTTTCAGTAATATCGAAGCCGATACCCGAGATCTCTATCACGTTGTTGTCGTTGTCTTTGATAGGATAGAGGATCATTTGCCGGATGATCTTAACGCCACTCAGCGTTACACGTTCCGAAATAAATTCAACCTGCCGGCCTTTGAAGGCTTCCTCGTATTTCTGATCCCACATATCATGAAAAGGCACGCTGTGCTGCGATCGCATGCTTCGTCCTATTTCCGGGTAATAACCATATAGGTCGTAGATGGCTTTGGCGTAATTCTGGTTAAAAGACGAAAGACGCTTGTCCATGCCTATCGTCCACATGAGCTGATCGCCACTTTCGAAAATGGCTTTGAGTTTGGCCGATTGTTCCACAATTTGTTTTTCAAACTGTTTATTCTCGGTAATGTCGTGAGCCAAACATGCAATTTCAATGATTTCGCCGCGTGAGTTGCGAATAGGGTTCAGGTAAATTTCTTTGTAATTGATGCCGCCGTTCGGCTCTTTTTGTTTGCGTTCAAACTTCAGCGAATTACCGGCCAACACTTTCCGATACAAGGGATACCAGTAATTTTCGTAGTCTTTGCGGTATTGTGGGGATACCACCAGGTGAAGTTTTTTATGAAGCTCGGGTTCTACCTGATAGTTGAAATTAAATATTTCGCGGAAATTGTTGTTACATGAAGTTAGCCTGAATTCCTTGTCCACTGTCCAAACCAGGTGTGCCGAACTTTCGAAAATAGACTCGAGTTTGGCGGCTTGATCCAGAATTTTTTGTTCTACATTTTTGCGTTCAGTCACATCATGTGCAATGATAGCAATTTCGTTTACCATACCGCGCGCATCGCGAATAGGGTGCAGGTAAATTTCGCGGTAATGCGGTCTGCCGTTCTTATCGGTGTTTTGCACCTGAAAATATTCAACGCTGTTGTCTTTTTTACTGCTAAAAATCTTATTGTACTTTTCTTTCCATAACCCTGCGTTGGCGTTCTGGCTATTGTTTACTTCTACCTTTGAAATACCAACACCCACACGAACTTCTGTACCGAAAATCTGTTTGATATAGTTGTAGTAATTCCGGTTAAAGGATGTAATTTCCAAATCGCGGTTGATAGACCAGATAAGGTGCGAGGTATTGTTAAAAATAGCCTCGTATTTGGTGGTTTGGGTTACCAGTTCGTGCTGTATTTTTTTGCGGTAGTTGATTTCCTTGATCAACTCTTTATTAAGGTCTTCGGCTATTTCGGCCCTGATACGTTCTTTCTCGAGTTTTTTGACGTCGGAAATATTCGACATGATGGTTTGCACGCATTTTTTACCATTGTAAATAAAGGGTACTGTTTTGAGATCCACCTCTATTTCATTGCCTTTGGCAGTGCGAATGCGAAACGAAAATTCCGATTGCTCTTCACCTTCCATGGCCTTGTTCATTCGCTCAAAAGCCAGGTTACGCTGCTGGTTATTGATAAAGTGGTGCATAAGTTGCACACCGATAAGTTCGGAAGGATTGCCTACTTCCAAGATATCGGCCGCTGTTTTATTGCAATACAAACAAACGGCATTATCGTGAATAAGGATCCCAACAGGCGAGTTTTCGAGTACGTTCTGGTAGTTATTCCATTTTTGCTCCAATTCGAGGCGGTAATTCTTTTCAGCGGTTATGTCGCGACTGATACCTAAAATAAATTCGATGTTTCCCTCGCTATCGAAAATAGGCGAACAATTGTCTTCCAGCCAAAAGAGCTTACCCGACTTTGTTTTGTATTGAAAGACAGAGTTTGTAAACCCCAGCGTTTTGTTCTTTTGGCTACGCGCCAATTGTTTTTCGAACTTGATATAGGTATCGCGGTCGATGGCCATGGATTGGGCCTGGAACGGATTTTTATAAAATGCTGAGGCGGGCTGCCCGAATATTTTCTTTACCGAAGGGCTGATGTAAATATACCTGGGTTCGGGGTGATAGGTAAAGAAATAAATGATATCGTTAGCATTATCGGCAATGAGCTTGAACTTGTGTTCGGTTTCTTTCCGGAGCTGTTCTTCCTGTCTTTCTCGCGTTACATCGCGGCTAATGCCGATGAGTGTGGTGATATTACCATCTTTGTCTTTGAGGTGCGAATAACGGGTTTCGAGCCAGGCAATACCGCCGTTTTTCTTGCGATAACGAAACACTGATTTATCGAGCGTTTTACGGACATTTTTTTGCTCGGCAATAATTTCATTGGAGTTCCGAATAATGTTTTTATCGTCGTTGAGAATGATCTTATTACCAAACAATGGATCGCTGTAAAAATCTTCGGGCGAATACCCTAATATTTTTTTTACCGAATGACTCACATAGGTGTATGCACCGGTTGGCTTAAAATTGTAGAGATAAATAATATCCGACGCATTTTGCGACAGGTGCTTAAAAATGGTTTGGTTTTGCCTGAGGTATTGTTCTTTTTCTATTTCCTGCGTTACGTCTCGGGTAATTCCGAGGTTGCCTACGTGCCTTTTATGTTCATCGAACTGCGGAATGACGCGTTCCTGAAGCCATTGATATTGCTTGGTTTTAAAGTTTTTGAAACGGTAAAGGAAGGTTTGGGGTTTTTTCTCTGTGCGCAATTTCTCGCCGCTTTTTAACACCATGCTCACATCGTCTGGATGCACATGTTTCATTACGTCGATCTTACCGTTCACATATTTTTGACGGTATATTCCTGGTTTAACGCCGAAAGTATCTTCTACCTTATCGGAAATAAATTTCAGTTTTTTTCCCTGCGCAAAATCTACATAGTACACCACTTCATCTATTCCGCGCAATATTACCTGAAGGCTATTCTCTGCTTCGTTGAGGTTGTTTCTGGCTCTTACACGTTCTGATATTTCAGAGATCACACATTGAATCACTTTATTACCCCCGTAAATAACAGTGTTGCATTTGACTTCAACATCAATGACATCGCCTTTTGCCGTTTTTATTTTAAGTTCATAGTCGCCTACTTCTTTTCCAGAAAGTATCTGCTGGTGGCGTTTACGGATTTGCGGATGATACTCTGGTAAAATGAGCTCGAAAACGGAATGGTTCAGTATATTTTTCTCAAAGGCTTTTCCGCCACGCAGCATGGCCAGCGCCTTTTTATTGATAAAAAGCAGGCGTTCGGGCGAAAACAGGATGACTCCAACAGGAAGGTATTGCAGCGTAGAAACAAGGGCCTGATCGGATGAATCCGCAGAGGAGGCCTTATTGATCGGTATCTTCCTCATTTTTTTTAGCCTCCTTGTCCTTATCGAGAATGGTTTTATCGGGCTTTTTAGTGTTCACGGATGAGTAATCCCGAATGCTTTCTTCGTAAGTAGGCACTATTTTAGTTCCCTGGAATTTAACTTCGATATCGTTCTCGTAAAAAATCGTCAGGTAATTGAATCCATTCTCATCAAAATATTTCCATTCTCCCTGCTTCATACCGCCGGCATACGATCCCTGCATGCGTTTACGGCCATTCTCATAATACCAGGTGTGCTGTCCATCCTCATCGCCGTTAAGAAACCTGCCTTCAAATTTAAGGCGCTCTTTGGGCATGTAATAGCTTTTCCACAAACTATCCGGTTTATCGTCCACATATTTACCAATGGCTTTGTATTCGGGTGTTTCATATACCCATAAACCTTGTTGCATATCTTCCGAAAAATCGCCTTTGGTGAGTACTTTGCCATCCTCTGTATATTCTGTCATCGTTCCGTCGCGCAGGTTGTTGATGTACGTTTCTTCACGCATCAGTGCTCCATTCTCGTAATACCAGCGCCATTCGCCCTGGGCCCTTCCTTTTTTATCATACTTGCCCTTTTGTTCGATCTGCCCGTTTGGATAGTAAAATGTCCATTCGCCTACACGCTTATCGTTCAGGTAAAGGCCCTTGCCTTTAAATTCTCCAGTATTATGGTACTCTGTCCAGATACCAACGCGGTTTCTGAGACTGTCCACCGCGCCATAGTCGGTTTTAATACCTTCGTTATATACGATCGCTGAGTCGGGAACTGGCCTGTTGCGGCATACCTGTACTTTTATCATGACATCGCTGGTATCGTCGCGCGCTACCGGCAACGAATCGCACATGTACTTGAGTTTGTAATGGTAATGGGTACCCACAGGCATGCCATTGATGTAGCCGCCTTCGTATTTGAGTGTACCATCGTCGTAATAATCCTTATACACGTCGAGGTGCGCCAATTCCGGCGCGTTCTTCACTTCCTTACCGTTGTTGAACTTCTCCGTGGTTACCAGGTTCCCCTTGGTATCATAGGTTTTGGTGTAACCGTCTAACTGGCCATCTTTGTATTTCTTTTCTTCTTTCACCTGCCCGTTTTCGTGGAAACTTTTCCAGGCACCTTGTTTCTTTCCATTCTCATCTTTCCGGTTTATGCGTTCGATGTTGGCTAAAATACCACCCTGGTATTTGATGATGGAAATGATGGTAGAATCTTCGGCATATTCATAGGCAATGCCATCCGGGCGTCCTTTCACATAAGGCGTTGCCTGTTTTGTTTTTCCGGATGGATAATAGGTGTAAGCCATTCCTTGCTTGATGTCGTTTACAAAGGGTTCTTTGCTGCTCACACGCTGGTTGGTATCGTAATTCAGTGTATAACCATTTTTTTTACCTTCTGCATAGGCTACTGATTTAGTGATCTTTCCTTTCTCGGAATAGAATTTCCAAATGCTATCGAGTTGAAAATCCTTACGGTTGCCTTCTATCTTGAGCTTTCCGTTTTTATAATAGTTTTTCCAATAGCCGTCGGGTTTACCATCGCGCATGGTACCTTCCGATGATTTAGCGCCATTTTCGTAATAAAACACATTGTACCCGTTTGGGTTTACATTGGTTTGCGCTTTCAATGGAAAGGAAATGAGGACGATCAGGCAAGGCAGAATCGCACGGTAACTATTACGCAAAAGATGGAGTGGCACTAACACCAAGAATTTATTAAACATCTAAATTTACCATTAATAATCCATACCTGAAAATTTATAAGCCAAAGCTGGCCGAGAGCTCCAGCATGCGTGTAATTGGTTTTTTGGCCTGTTCGATGAGGTGCACAGGCATCAGTAACTCGGGCTGCTCATATTTGAGGGTATTGTATATTTTTTCGAGTGTATTGAGCTTCATATACGGACAATCGTTGCAAGCGCAACTGTTGTTGGGTGGCGCCGGAATAAATGTTTTTGATGGACTGGCTTTCTGCATCTGATGGATGATGCCTGTTTCGGTGAGAACGATGAATTCGTTTGCATCCGATTTTTTACTGTAGTTAAGCAAGGCTGTGGTACTGCCAATATAGTCAGCATGGTCGAGGATGGCTGCTTCGCATTCGGGGTGCGCCAGTACTGCAGCCTGTGGGTGTTGTGCTTTGAGCTTGATGAGCTTTTCGAGGCTGAATATTTCGTGTACCATGCAGGAGCCGTTCCACAATACCATGTTACGGCCAGTGACTTTGTTGATGTAAGCACCCAGGTTTTTATCGGGTGCAAAAATGATCTTCTGATCTTTGGGAAAGGATTCGACGATTTGCACCGCATTGGTAGAAGTAACGATCACATCGGAAAGTGCCTTGATTTCTGCGGTACAGTTCACGTAGGTAAGCACCACGTGATCGGGATGAGCTGCCTTGAAAGCTGCAAATTCGTTGGGTGGACAAGAATCGGCAAGCGAGCAGCCGGCTTTAAGATCAGGGATCAATACTTTGGTTTGTGGGTTGAGAATTTTGGCTGTTTCAGCCATAAAGTGCACGCCGGCAAATAAAATGATATCGGCAGTAGATTTTTCTGCTTGTTGAGCGAGGCCTAAACTGTCACCAATATAGTCTGCAATATCTTGTATATCAGCATCTTGGTAATAGTGTGCAAGGATGATGGCGTTCTTTTCTTTCTTAAGATGCGCAATCTCTTTGAACAAATCAAGCGCCGGATCAATTTTTTTTTCGAGGTAACCTTTTTCGAAATTCATCATAATACTTAATAAAATATTTTAAAAAATTAATTTAAAGACTATTATTATAGGGTGTTAATACTGTGTAAAAATAAGGTTTTGTTGTCTTGCTTTTCCCACTAATTAGACTCTATTAACAAATATTAAACGGCTAATTAACTTATAAAGTTTTGATTTGTAGAAGAATATAAGGTAATGAACAAAATGCTTTTTAAGACAATGTGTGAGTAAGTTCGATAGGGATTAAGGTATTTTTTCTGTGAGTAAAACTGTAAAATGCACACACTACTTTTTGAAAGTAAATTTTGAATTAACAGATCTTGTCTTAAGTAAATTTGATATGAACAATCGGGGAATTAATTACACAAACTTATTAACGTACAATTAATTTTTACACAGTAAATTTGTTAATTCACCTGCATTACAAGTACTTCAAAATCAGCGAACTTTTTTGTCAAGGTTAATTAACGTTGATTACTATTCGTTAACATTGTTTTGAAATGTGCGTATAATTCCTAAAAGTATGTACCAGAAGTCCATTATCAGGCAGTTGAAGGTAATACAGATTATTTCTGAAACCAAAGATGCCAAAACCTTTGTGCTTGAGCCGTTGGATGCGTGGAAACCGGTTTATGAGGCAGGTCAGTTTTTAACATTGGTATTTGATACTGAACATGGCGAAAAACGTCGTTCTTATTCTATTTCGTCTTCGCCGGCAACCGACGTGCATTTGGCTATTACTGTGAAACAGATCGAAAATGGTGAATTTTCGCGTTTTTTGATACAGCAAACCGCCGTTGGTGATGTTCTGAGTTCGTCGGGCATAGCAGGCCAGTTTGTATTACCCGCAGAGCTCACTACTATCCGGCAATTTTTCTTTATTGCTGCCGGCAGCGGCATTACACCTTGCTTTTCGCTGATTAAAACGCTGCTCGAGACGACAACTGACAAGGTTACCTTAATATACAGTAACAAAAGTCCGGAAGACACCATTTTTTACCAGGCACTCGGTCAATTGCAGTTGGTTCATACCGGTCGCTTATCGGTTAAGTTTTTGTTTAGCAACGGCGGCAGCATTTACGACCGGCGCCTGAGCAGCTGGTTGCTCGACCAGCTCGTAGATCAATACCTAGCCGTTAAACCGCATGAAGCCATGTTTTATGTATGTGGTCCTTTCGATTATATGCTCACCGTGAAGATCACCTTGCAAAGTCGCTTTCCGGCAGATCACATCAAACGCGAGGATTATAACAGCCTGCCTCGCTTAAAGAAGATACAGCCATCGGATACAGATAGTCATCAGATCCTTATCACGATCAACGGCCAGGCGTTTTCTTTTTCTGCGCAGTACCCCGACACAATTCTCGATGCAGCCATCAAACAGGGTTTACAACTTCCTTACAGTTGCAAGGCTGGGCGCTGTGCCAGTTGCATTGCTACCTGCAGGAGCGGTAAGGTTTGGATGGCTTACAACGAAGTGCTTACGGACCGCGAGGTGGAGCAGGGCCGCATCCTTGTTTGCCAGAGTTATGCTGTGGGTGGCGATGTGGAGATCGGCTATTAGATCTTAAAAAAAGCCTTACCTTTGGGGCCTCAACCCACACATGTATATGAAACTAGCTATTGGCGCCGACCATGCCGGATTTGAACTCAAGGAAGAACTGATCGCTTATTTAAAAGGAAAACAGCACGAGGTAAGTGATAAGGGAACTTATAGCACCGAACGGGCCGACTATCCCGATTTCGGGCATGCGGTGGCTAATGCTGTACTGGCTAAAGAGGTGGAATTTGGAATACTGATGTGTGGCAGTGGCAATGGTATTAACATGGCAGCCAATAAGCATCAAGGTATCCGTGCGGCATTGTGCTGGAATTCTGAAATTGCAGCGCTGGCACGCCAACACAACGATGCAAACATACTGGTTTTGCCGGCCCGTTATATTTCGGTGGCCGAAGCCAAAAAATGCATCGACGTGTTTCTGAGCGAAGCCTTCGAAGGCGGCCGGCATGCCGATCGCATCAAAAAAATAGACTGCTAGACCTGATTAACGAGATTTTGTCAGAAACCGGGGCTTGCCCGGTTTTTTTATGCCTAAAAAACGCGCCGTAACAATTTGGTAACATTAAAGACACTTATATATAACTTCTTGATAATTATTTTGCGCCCGCATAATAATATATTTACATGAAGATAATAATTACTTTTCTTTTTGTTTCGCTTCTGCTGGGTGGTTCAGCACAAGTCCAAGACGCAACAATTTCCAGCGACAGCCTGCTCAAAGAGCTTCTTGCCTTAAAAAAGGATATGAAAGAGGTCAAAGGGAACCAAAAGAAATTGCCGGGCTTTAATTTCAAGAACGGCTTGGGGTTTTCTACACCCGACAGCGCTTATTCGGTAAACATCCGTTTCAGGATTCAAAACAGGTTTTTGATGAATACGGCAAGCGACGAGGATTTTCAGCCGGCAAGTTGGGAGGCGCGCGTCAGGCGTTGCCGTTTGAGTTTTGCCGGACACGTAGTTAGCCCGAAGCTGGCGTATTATCTGCAGCTATCGTTTTCAAGGGGCGATATGGATTGGAGTGATGTGGATGCCTCCACGCAGAATACAAGCCCCAATGTAGTGCGTGATGCAATTATTTTTTACAAGCCGTTTAAAAACCTTCAAGTTGGCTTTGGGCAGGGAAAATTGCCCGGTAACCGCCAGCGGATCATTTCTTCCGGAAGTCAGCAATTTTACGATAGGTCTATTGTTAACGCAACCTTTACCCCAGACCGGGATTTCGGGTTTTTTATAACTTATACTTCTAAGCTGGGTAAAGATATGTTACTGCTTTCCAAAGCGGCAATTACAAGCGGAGAAGGGCGAAATTCTGTGCAGAGCAACCCCGGCCTGGCTTATACCGCGCGGCTCGAATTTTTGCCACTTGGAGCCTTTACCGATGGCGGTGATTACTTTGAAGGAGACGTTTTACGTGAGCCTAAACCAAAGCTATCCATTGCCGGAGGCTACCATTTCAACGACTTAGCCGTGCGCAACGGCGGACAGCTTGGAAAGGACCTGCTCGCAACGAGGAGCTTCAACGTCTATATGGCCGACCTGATGTTCAAATACCGCGGATTGGCTTTAAGCAGCGAATATATCAGGCGCGACACCGAGGGATCGCCGATAGTTGTGGGAAGCGATGGCAAATCGCGGAACATCGTTACAGGCGACGGTATCAACAACCAGCTCAGTTACTGTTTTAAGAATAGGGTTGAAATAGCCTTGCGCCATTCGTTGTTAAGTCCTCATCACGATCAGATTGGAAAAGTAAGACAAACCGAACAATACGGTCTTGGAGTTACCAAATACCTCAATAAGCATAAGGTAAAGGTACAAGGTAATGTTTTTTATAACCGCGAACGTGACCTTTTGGCGCAACAAGACCATAACCGGTATTTTTTCGCTGTTTTTCAGATAGAATTAGGAATTTAAACAACAGATGTTAACATTAGCTTAACATTGGAAAATAGCTTAGCCCCTAATTTTGCTACAATTTAAATTAGAAAGAAATATATGACGACAATTATTGTATTATTGGTTATCTGCCTGCTGCTTGCCTGTTTTTTTGAATTCATCAACGGTTTTCACGACACAGCCAATGCGGTGGCAACGGTAATCTACACCAACAGCATGAAACCTACCGTGGCGGTAGTGTATTCGGGCATTCTCAACTTTTGTGGTGTATTATTGGGTGGTATTACGGTTGCCATGGGTATTGTGAACCTCCTGCCAATGGAAGTTCTGGTAGATACGAATGTATATCACGGCATTGCTATGATTTTGGCGCTCTTGGTTAGTGCCATTGTCTGGAATTTCGGAACCTGGTATTTGGGTATTCCTTCATCCAGCTCGCATACCATTATCGGATCTATTTTGGGTATTGGTATTGCCTTTTACTTTTTACCGGGTGGCTACGGTCTTTCTGCAGTAAACTGGGACAAAGCCAAAGATACCGGGATGGCATTGCTGATATCGCCGCTGGCTGGCTTTACGCTGGCCATTATTGTGATGTTTATTTTCAAGCGCCTTATTAAAAACGAGATTATTTACAAAGAACCCATTCCGGGTAAAAAACCGCCACTTTGGGTGCGTATGATGCTCTGGACAACTTGCGGATTGGTAAGTTTCTTTCACGGACAAAACGACGGACAAAAAGGGGTAGGTATTATCATGATGATCCTGATCGCTATTTTGCCAGCCCAGTTTGCGCTCGATGAGAGCGTGAACCTGCAAAGCATCAACGGCAATGTGACCCACATCCGCGAACTGGTTTCCAAAGCCGATACGAGCAAATTTGGCGAAAAAGAGTTGTTTGCTTACCACGACATTATCGGATATAGCGCTCATTTCAGTACACAAACCGTTGGAAAATTTACCTCGAACGATGTGGCTATTGCCGACCGCTTCGGACTTCGCAAAGACGTGGTAAAGATCACGAAAAGTGCAGAAAAACTGATCAAAGGAGAGAACTTGTCACTGACGCTCAACGATCAGAAGAAATTGAAAGAAGAGATCAAAAGTTCGAAAAAACTCATCGAATACGCCCCTAGCTGGGTAATTATCATGATCTCCATTTCCCTGGGTCTCGGTACCATGATCGGTTGGAAACGTGTGGTAAAAACCATCGGCGAGAAGATCGGTAAGCAGCACATGAGCTATGCTCAGGGTGCGAGTGCCGAGATTGTTGCATCCATCGGTATTGGCGTAGCTACAGCCTATGGCGCACCGGTAAGTACCACACACATGCTGTCGTCGGGTATTGCCGGTAGCATGGTAGCTAAAAAAGGATTGAAAAACCTGCAACGGAAAACCATCATCAACATCATGCTGGCCTGGGTGCTTACGCTTCCGGTAACCATTGCATTGTCATGCGGCTTGTTCCTGCTGTTCCGCTGGTTGTTGGGGTAAAAACCACAATGGTCTTGAAAAAAACCGTTGCAACTTTTGCAACGGTTTTTTTGTGGCATTATTAACCTAAAACTCGCTGATGTAAGACAAGAGATTTTTGTTCTCACTGATCCAGATTACCAGGCTGTTGTTGCGCGGCGGCAGATCGAGTTTCTGACAGATGCGCGAGCGGTAGTTCTCGATGGTTTTCTCCGATAAAAACAGTAATTCCGAAATCTCTTTCGATGTTTTGTTCTGGCTTACCAGCTTTAAGGTTTTGAGTTCCGCATGGCTTAGGGCTTTGAGTCCATCAAGCAACTGTTTTTTCTTTTTGTCTTCCACGCTCAACTCCAGGTGATGAGGTTGCATGGCGCTTCCCATGTATTTATTGCCCGCCAGCACCGTTTGGATGCAATCGGTAATTTCATCTACCGCATTGTCTTTTAAAATGTAACCCATGGCACCCGAGAGCATAGCGTTTTTAATCATTTCCTTTTCACTGTACATCGTTAGTATCACAATGCGGGCGTCGGGTCGCTGCCTCAACACCTGCTTGCATACGTCTAGCCCGTTGATACCGGGCATATTGATATCAAGAACCGATATTTGGGGATCGTGGTCTAAGATGTTTTTCAATGCTTCAGTGCCGTCGTGGCATTCGTATATTGTTGCTTTTGGAAACACGCGATGCAAAATATCTTTAAGCCCCATTCTGAAAATGGGATGATCGTCGGCAATAAGCAATGAGGTAACAGGTTTCATGTAGTACTATCTGAACTTGAGTGTGAGTTTAAAGCCCTTGGAGCTTTTATCGTCGAACGAAATGTTGGCATTGATGATTTTGGCCCGTTCTTTTATGGAAAGAATGCCCAGTCCCTTTTGCTGCTTACTGCTAAAGCCGCGTCCGTTGTCCTGGTAAGTCATGGTAAACTCTCCGTTTTTTTCGGTAATGGATATCCGCAGGGCGGTAGCGCCCGAATGTTTGATGGTATTGTTCGTGCACTCCTGCAGGATGCGGTATAAATGCGTTTTGACACTCAGGGCAAGGCTTTCTATTTTTTCGCTGATGTCGAAACTGCATTCGATGCCTGTTGATGACTGCACACTCTCGGAAAGGCTGGCAACAGAACGTTCCAGGCCGATCTTTTCGAGAAAGGATGGGTACAGGCTTCGCGAAATTTCCCGTGTTTGCTCGATCACGCGCGACAGGCCCAGTTCTAAAATTTGCTCGTCGGAACCATTTGGTGTTTTCATGGCCGATAGTTTGGATTTGAGCATCGACAGCGATTGCCCGATATCATCATGCAGGTCCATGGAAATACGTGAACGGTCCTCTTCGATCTTTTCAATCAACTGTTGGCTGAAAAGCTCCTGCTTTTCGCGCACCTTACGCGAATACAAGACCCAAACCACACCAAGGATCAGGATCAGCGAAATGGCCGAAATAAAAATAGTGAGGTAGCGGATAAACCGTTCGGCCTGGTTTTTCTTTTCCAGCACCAGGGTTTTCGACCGTTCTTTTTCCAGCTCTATTTCTTTTTTCTGCACATTGTATTTCAGTTGAAGCCCCTGAACCACTTTGCTGTTAAGCATTTCGTTCACACTATCTTTCAGGTTCTTGTATTTCACGTAGCTTTCGAGAGCGGCCTTGTAATGATGCTCCTGCTTTTCTATTTCGCTCAGCATCAGGAACCCTGAGGACTGATCGTCGATATTTTTAGTAATTTCGGTGAGCTTGAAAACCTCATCGAGTGTTTTGCGCGCCTCGCCCGGCTTTTCCTGCACCCTCACGAGTACATCTGTTTTTCCGAGATACGCTTTGGTCAGTTCAATGTACATGTGATGCTCTCGGAGTACATTGATGGCCGAGTCGAGATACATGAGCGCCATGGCCGGCCGGCCGGTATTACTTAGCGACGAGCCAATGTTTACAAAGATGCTTGCCAGCTCACGCGGGTGGTTGTTTTTGCGAGAGTGCCTTACGACCTCGTCAAACATGGCAAGCGCCGTTTTGGTACTGTCTTTGGAAAGGTAGATCAGCGCCATGTTGATCTGGATGTGGTTAATGAGGCTTTGGTCACGGTCTGTTTTGGCAATCTCAAGTCCTTTCTGAAAATCGACCAATGCTTCGTCAAGCTGCCCGCCGTAGATCTTCATCAGGCCCAGGTTATTCCTGAACACTGCGCGGTGGTGGTTGAGGTTATAGGAATCGGCCAGGCCCAGCCCTTCAATGTATAGTTTGATGGCATCTTGCAACTTATTTTCCCGTTCCTTGAGAATAGCCAGAAAATTGAGAATTTCGAGTGTGTTTTCGTGGTCGTTCTTTTTTTTGGAATCTTCCAGCATCGCCCTCAGCTCGGTTTCGGCGTCATCGTTCAGGCCTTCTTCATTTTCGATAAACACAAGCCTCACGTTCGACAGGTCTTCGATGTGTTGGTTGCCTGTTAAAATAGCTTGTCGCCTGGCTTTGTTAAAGTAGGCTTTGGCCCGGTCGATGCTTCGGGTATAATAAAAGTAATTACCAAAGTACAGATAAACATTGGCAATAGCTGCTGCCTGGTCGGTACCTTTTACAGCCGCTATCACTTCATTTCCTTCCCTGAAAAGTCCCAAAGAATCGGAATAGGCCAGCTCCCGAAGGCTTTTCAGGCGGCGGCTGATGTCGGCATCAAACTGGGCGTTCAGACACCACGACAAAAAGAAAAGGAAGAAAATAGCCGGAACACGCATTTTAACCTCCAAGATAGAAAAAGAACCGTTAAAACCAAAATTGAGGGGCTGGCACCCTTACCGGGAGGGCCGAATAAGCAGATATTTACTATTAAATAACACAGGCCTATGACAACAGTTATTAACAAAGGAATTATTATTCACATATAATAACCTTTAAAAAAAAGAGCTACAAGCCTCTGTGTTTACACAGGGGCTTTTTTGTACTGTCGGGCCAGTAATCACTTTTCAAGTCAATCTTTTTCCCATACACGCGTGGTTTTGCCATTGCTGCGTTCTATCTGGTAATTCCGTGCATAGGCTAACTTAAACAAGCGCTTTCTGAGCCGTTTAGGGTAAAAGGTTGTGAGGATATTATAAAACCGCCTACGCTTGGGTATCAGGTCCACAGCAGAAAGAAGGTCTTGTGTTGCCGACGCGCAGCGCATGCCGAAGAAAGCATAGTCGTACGGAGGTTCATGGCTGTACCGCAGCAGTACACTGTCGAGTTGGGCAAGTTGGCTGGCAGATAGAGGAATATAAAAGCTAACCGTTTTGCTATCCGCACTGTAACGCGGCTGCCCATTGAGTGCTGCAGTCTCAAATGCCGATTTCCGTTGCTTTTTTGGAAATAGATGTACAGGGTAGCATGTGGGGCCGAAACCATAGTCTGTATCATGGACTTGTACGGAAACGTGCCCGCCATGCAAGCCGCCGAAATAGCGGTACTCGGTGGCTTTAAACGCGTGCTTAGGTTTGGATCCGTATAGGAAACACACCTTTACCACACCGGCTGTATCGGGCTGAGCGCAAGCTTGGCCCAAGTTTGCCAGAAAGAATAACCATAATAGTTTCTTCATGTGAGGAAAACGGGTAGGGGATAAGTTAAAGATACGAATAAATCCTGCCACTTACGAGTCGGCGTATCCAGAACGAATACGGAGAGAAAGGACATCTAGTGTCAACGGATCAACTGCGCCGACCCATTCCTGGAAAACGAGGTTAAACACCCGGTGATTCGGGAAGAATTAGAGTCGCTGAATGTTTGGCAAAAACTTCATGCGCGGCGAATAATCCCATTGTTTTGGAACATCAAACGGTTGCATGAAGCATTGCCGTCTTGAAAGACTGCCTTAGAAACTTGCGCCCAAGCTCACAAAAGTAGTCCTGCCATTGCCAGGCAGAATACCAGGCCCCGGGTACCCACCAGCTCTGCGTGTGGCATAGGCCTCATCCGTAATATTGTTTACGCCTGCTTTCACGAGATAGCGCTTCTTAAATTTATAGGAAAGAGAGGCATCCAAGACCTGATAGCCCGATAGTTTTCCAACAGTTGCGCTGGCATTAGGGGTTTCAGTATTGGCAGCATCAGTATATACATCGCCAACACTACTCCATTGAACAGTGGCAGAAAACCCTTTCAAGGAATAGGTAGCTCCGAACCGGTGGATATACCGTGGGGCATTTTCCACGCGCTTGTTTTTGATAGATTTTTCAGGATCATTCTCGATAGCCGGATTACGCCAGCTAACATAATTGGCATCAATGAACGAATTAGAGGCGAAAAGACTGATGCTTCCGAACGGCGCATAGTCCGTAAATATCTTTAACACATCCAGTTCTATATACGACTCTACACCTTTACTCACCGATGTACCAATGTTTGTTTTAAATGGCGCTCCGTTTTGCGTAATTACACCGATGCGATTATCATAGTGTAAGTAAAAGACACCAATGTCGAAGTTTAAAAAGTCTCTGAGGGAACCTCTGTATCCCAGATCGGCATTAAAGCCGCTGGCATCTTTTAAATTGGGATCGATGACTTCGGTGGTAGCAGAAGGTGTTTGTTCAGAAAACGTGACAGGCCTGTAGGCAAGCGAGTAGTTGCCATAAACAGAGGTTGACCGAGTAACCAAAAATTCTCCACCGATGCCATAGAGCAAAATCTGACGCGTGCGTTTATCGAAATTTACCAGGCCTGCCGCTGTGGTGTTGATGTAACCGTCTCCCTGATTTTCAATGTAGTCCAAACGTATGCCAGGTACTATTTTCAGGCGCTTTCCGATTTGAAACAAATTTTCGGCAAACACAGCGTAATTAGTCGTTTCAAAGTTCAACGAGCGTCCGTAAGAAGCAGTCGTTAACGACAGATCAAAGTCGTTGCCCGTGGTGCCTTTGCCTAATTGCTCCCTTTTGGTATGCCCTCTATAGCCTCTCAGACCCGCTGACAGGGTGGACTCTTTCCCAAGAAGGCTGTACCTGAAAGAAATCCGGGCCTCTGCGCCGTAATTTTTATAAACATCCCTGTCCACCTGCCGCGGCGCATACGCGAGTGTCGTTGGATTGATGCTGTCTTTGAACAGGATGGACTGAACATACCCTACACTGTTACGTTCGGCAATCGTGACGAAGGACTTGACCTGAAGGTTTACCGACGGGGAAATGGCGTATTTTAATGTGATGGACCCTACATTCCAGGGGGCACCAAACCAGTTTCGCTCCCTTGACGACTGGCGGATATTTTCAACGTATTGTTTATCGGTTAATCCGCCTGGCTGTTGGCTTTTATAATCTGCTTTTGTGTACTCAATGCCGACGTTGATCTTTTTTGTAAACTGGTAGTTGGCTGCTATGTAGCCTGTATTCGACATATAACGGCTATTTTGACGCCATCCGTCTGCTGTCCGGTAATGGAAAAAACCATAATAGGAAAATTTCTTGATCGTTCCGCCAACTGCATTGTATGAGTTGAACAAACCATAAGAGCCAAGGGTTTGTTGTGTTTCAACAGCCAGGGGTTTATTTGGATTTCCTTTTTTTATCTGGTAATTGAGTAATCCCCCAAACTGCGGGCCGTACTGTAAAGATGCGGCACCTCTCACCACTTCAATTTTTTGAAGCGCTTCCATCGGAGGGTTATAGTAAGACTCCGGGTAACCAAATACCTCCGAGGAAATGTCGTAGCCGTTTTGCCTGACATTGAACTCCCACGACCTGTTCGGGCTAAGACCCCGCGTTGCTATACCCACCTGTATGCCCGAACCGTCATTTTCCCAAACACTCACTCCCGGAACTTTTGCAAATACCTGGCGAGTGTTGTTGGTACTTAGGTCTGCATTGATCTTATCAAGCAGAATGACTTCAGTTTTTTTTCCGGCATAAATCACATTATCTTTTACGTCGGGCATGCGCTCCATGCCGCCCGGTGAGTTCGGATTCTGAATAATGACCTCATCCAGATGGACCGTTTTTACCGTGTCACCTTGCTGAGCGGGCAGACTGGCGGTAAATCCAATAACAAACAAACAGACAACTAATTTCCTCATGAGCAGATAAAGATTTATGGCGATAGTAATGCGGCACAAAAATATTATCGAGAATCATTCTAAATAATACCCTAAAAAGGGTATCTGCTTTCGCCTGTCGCTCTGTTCCTTCGACTCAGAACCGCATCATAGGGATTTGTTATGCCAGCCGCTAACAGAGATACCTGGAGCTGTTGAAGGGTTAGCTGGAAACGTCCTGGAATGGAGGCAGGCATCGGGAGTTGATCTCTTTGATGATCCACTCGATCGCACGCAGGTATTCCTGCTTGCTGACATATGTTTTGAAACGGCGACGAATCCGTCTCAGATCATGGGCCTTGAGCCTCCGGGCAATGTGTTCGCCCAGGATAAGGTCGCCGAAGCGGCTTCCGGGCTTTAAGAAAATGGAAACATAAGTTCTCTCATCGATGCGCAAGGCTTTCCGGTGCAAACGGGCGATGTACCGGTTGTTGGTATGAGGGATCCCATTGATGACGACAAAGGAATAATGCTCATGTTCGTGTTTGCGGAGGATCCCGAAAACAATCAGCGAAAAGCGATCATCCCACCCTTTCACAGGAAGACGCCAGAATATCCGGAACCGGTACCAGCGGTAAAGTCTGTGTTGTAACGCTTCCACGGAGCTTGTCTCCGGGCCGGACAGTCGAAACAGGCGTCGCAACCAATGTTGATCAAACATCAGGGTATGGCTCATGATCGTGTCCTGAGGCCGCGGTTATTTCCTCCTCTTGTAGCGCTTCGGGTTACGGATCTCTTCCGTTTTGGGTTTCACCTGTTCCACCAGTTCAAAATCGAGTTGTTTTTTTACGAGGTCGGCGCGTTTCACTTTAATCATTACCGGATCGCCCAGTGTGTATATTCTTCCGGTGCGTCGGCCTACAAGACGGTAGTTTTCCTCATCGAAGAAGTACTGGTCGTCTTTCATTTCGCGCGTGCGCACCATGCCTTCACACTTATTCTCTACAATCTCTACAAAAATGCCGTACTCGGTCACGCCGCTGATCACACCCTTGAAAATCTCCCCGATCTTATCACCGAGGTATTCTACCTGTTTGTATTTCACGGAAGCGCGTTCGGCGTCGGCGGCCAGCTTTTCCATTTCCGAAGAGTGCTTGGCAAGTTGTTCCAGTTCGTCGGCTTTCAGATAATGCGCATGGTGCAGCTTCGCTTCCAGCAGGCGGTGCACCAACACATCCGGGTACCGGCGAATGGGCGAGGTAAAATGGGTATAGTAGTCAAATCCCAGCCCATAGTGCCCCGAATTTTTGGTTGTGTACACCGCTTTTGGCATGCTTCTTACCGCAAGCAGTTCGATCATGCTCTGCTCTTTTTTGTCTTTAACATCTTGCAGGAGCTTATTGATGGATTGCGCGGTTTTTTGCTTGTTGCCCACAGCTACCGAGTAGCCGAAACGTGCAACAAAATTGTTGAGGTCAAGCAGCTTATCATCCTTTGGCACATCGTGTACGCGGTACACGACGGCGTCGTCTGCTTTTTCTTTCTGTTTCCCGCGGCCTTGTTTCTGGTTGGTTTTTTCGCCGGCAGGTTTTCCGAGGAATTCAGCCACCTTTCGGTTGGCAAGCAACATAAAATCTTCGATGAGTTTGTGTGCGTCTTTTTGGGTTTTAAAGAATACACCCAGTGGGGCGCCCTGTTCGTCGAGCTTGAACTTTACTTCTGCTTTATCGAAAAAGATCGATCCTTTTGCTGTACGCTCGGAGCGCAGTATTTTCGCCAGCCGGTCGAGCGTCAGGATTTCGTCTTTGTAAGGACCTTCTTCCGTTTCGATAATGGTTTGCACTTCCTCATACGTAAAGCGGTGGTTACTGTATATAACCGTTTTGCCAAACCATTGGCTCAGGATCTGGGCACGATCATCCATTTCAAAGACGGCGCTGAAGCAGTACTTTTCTTCGTGTGGCCGCAGCGAGCAGGCAAAGTTACTCAATACTTCCGGTAACATCGGTATCGTTCGGTCCACCAGGTACACCGAGGTTGCCCGGCTTACGGCTTCGTTATCTAAAATAGAATGTGGTTTCAGGTAGTGTGTGACATCGGCAATGTGCACGCCAACTTCCCAGTTGCCATTTTCGAGTTTTTGTAAAGACAGAGCATCGTCAAAATCTTTTGCATCTACCGGGTCGATGGTAAACGTCGTAATACCTCTGAAATCGCGCCGTTTGGCGATTTCTTCCGGTTTAATGGCCGTGTCGAGCTTTTCAGCAGCGGCCTCCACTTCGGGGGCAAACTCCATTGGCAGGCCAAACTCGGCCATGATGGCGTGTATTTCAGTTTCGTGCTCGCCCGGGTTCCCAAATACTTCTACCACTTTGGCATTGGGGTTATCGGTTCCTTTTTTCCATTCCGTCAGTTCAATCAGTACTTTTTGTCCGTTTTGTGCGCCGTTGATATCGCTGAGCGGAACGAAAAAATCAACATGTAGTTTATTGAAGTCCGGTACCACAAAGGCAAACTTCGGGTTGATCTGGATGGTACCCACAAAGCGGGTTTTGTTGCGTTTGATCACTTCTACCACCTCGCCTTCAGGCTTGCCTCTGCCGCGCTGTGGCAATACGTTCACCTTCACGAGGTCGCCATGTAGAGCATCGCGGGTTTTGCGAAACGGAATAAATACGTCGGGCTGTTCGGGAGAAATGACCACAAACGCCGTGCCGGTAGAGGTAAAATCGATGGTGCCTGTCTGGTAGCTTTTCGTTTCTTTCGACTGGTATTTGCCGATCTCTTTTTCCACAACGAATCCCTGGTGTTTCAGTTCTTCGAGGGTTTCGAGCAGGGCGAAGCGGTCGCTTTCATTATCGATCTCCATGGCCGCGCCCAACTGCTTGTAATTGAATGTTTTTTCAGAGTTATGTTTCATAAACGCCAGGACTTCTTCAAATAAATAGCGTTTTTTTGGTTGTTTCTTTTTAGATTTTGCCATAATTGGTTCTCAGGCAACTGTTATGCCTTATTGTAAATGTAATTAATAAATAAACTGTGGGAAATGCTCATAGCAGACTAAACCCACATTGGGTTGTTAACAGCGGAAGGGAGTTTGATTTTAAAGTAACCGGTTAAACAGGAAGGAATTTTAACCGTGATGTTACTACTTAAAGACTAACTGGGAACAAAGTTAAGGATTATTTTGAGTCTGACAAATATTTCATTTAGCATGCTTCCGAAGTATTCCGAATCGCCTAATTTCGTATCTTCCCATGAATCTTCTAAACCACGTTCTTATGATCCGAACCTTACTACCTTTTATGATCGTTCTTTTTTTCAACCCTCTTAAGGCGCAATTTTCAGGAAACTCACTCGATTTCGACGGGACTAACGACCAGGTGGATATCGCAACGGTTCCGTATGTGCTTACTTCACCGGCCACCAGCGATTTCACCATCGAGGGTTGGGTTTATCCAAGGGGTTCTGTGTTTGCCCGTATTTTTTTCGCCCAATCAAGCAGCAGCAATTTCGTTTCTCTCGGAACAAACACCGGCAATACGATTTATTTCTATGTGATCAAAAACGGCGTCACGGTGTCGGTAGCTACCACAGCTAGCATTCCACAAAACCAATGGACGCATGTCGCAGCGCGGTGGACATCTGCTACCAGTACTGCGGAAGTATTTTTCAACGGTACCTTGCAGTCGGCCGGAAATGGAGGATCTTCGAGCACCGGTACCAGCGGAATCGTCACCATTGGTGCGCGTACGGGTGGAGGACAGCATTTTAACGGTCAGCTCGACGAGATCCGTGTCTGGAACAGTGCCATTTCCTCATGCCAGATTCAGTCAAACATGAATAATACGATTCCTTCGGCACAAAGTGGCTTGTTGATGAATTATAACTTTAATCAGGGAGTTGCCGGCGCCACCAATGCTAGCGTTACCACACTACCCGACCTGTCGGGAAATGCATATCAGGGTAGCCTCGCTAATTTCGCGCTTAATGGCAGCACTTCAAACTGGGTGAGTTCCAGCGCAAGCCTCACGGCCTCCGGCTTCTCGAATACTTCGGTATCGGCAGCAACCAGCCATACCAATACCAGCTGCAATGGCCTCGCCGATGGCATGGCCTCCGTAACAGCCAGCGGCGTTGGTCCGTTTACCTATACCTGGATGCCCGGTGGCGCCAACACAGCGAGTGTAACTTCGCTTGGCGCCGGAACATATACCGTTACGGTTGGCAATGCCTGTGGTACGGTCAGCAACTTCCTCACCATCAATCAACCGGCACCTGTCACTTTATTACTGTCTTCCAGTCCTGGCTCTGTTTGCGCGGGCAGCACAGCCACGCTTTCGGCAACCGGTAGTGGTGGCACTGCGCCTATCACCTATACCTGGAGCGGCGGCACTGCTTCGCCTATGGTCGTTGTAAGCCCCACGGCCACGACCGTGTACACGCTTAACGCTTCAGATGTCAATGGCTGCGTTGCCTCGTCCACATTGAACCTGCCCGTTAATTCCCTGCCGACAGTATCGCTCAGCGCTACTCCCAACAATCTGTGTGTGAATAGCGGAAGCGTCGCCCTGAATGGAAGTCCTTCCGGCGGCAGTTTCAGTGGCACTAACGTTTCGGGAACTGCTTTTACTCCACTCACAACGGGAACATATACGCCCGTTTATGCCTATACTGACGCGCTTACCGGCTGTTCAAATACGGCCACTATAACCATCGTGGTATCAGCATGTACCGGCATTGCCGAACCAAGTGCCCGCGCCGGCGCGATCTATATTTACCCGAATCCCAATCGCGGCGAATTCCGCATCAATCTTGCCGAAACAGCCGTTGTCAGCATCAGTGATATGGTGGGCAGAACGATCTGCCAGGAGCATCTCATGGAGTCGGGAGAACACCAGCTTGATCTTCGCTCCTTCGACAGCGGCATCTACCTGGTTCGCGTGCAACAACGATCAGGACTGGTGCAGTTGAAGGTCTTTAAACAATAATATCTGGCCGAAGAAAGAAATCATCCAAAACAAAAACGCCCCGTAATGCGGGGCGTTTTTGTGATATGGGTTTTGCATCAAATCCCGAATTGGGTAAAATGATGGTCGAGGTGCTTGTAGAATAATTGGATCTCAGGCAACCGTTATGCCTTAGTGTAAATGTAATTAATAAATGAACTGTAGGAAATGCTTATAGCAGACTAAACCCACATTGGGTTGTGAACAGCGGAAGGGAGTTTTATTTTAAAGTAACCGATCAAACAGGAAGGAATTTTAACCGTGATGTTACTACTTAAAGACTAACTGTCGTTAATGTTACGGGTTATTTTGGAATCTGCCAATAAAAAACCCTTACTGGTTTTCACGCGAAACTTATAGAAGCCAGATCAGTAAAGGATTTTTGGATGCTAAAGCCTGTATCCGACTCAGATTAGTAGCGATTAGTCGTCTCTTTTACAATAATAAGTCCTATTTTAGCTTAACCGGAATGATCCGACGGGATACCCCATTTTGGATTCTGATACTTTTTTCCGGGCAGTTACATTAAAAAAAACATAAACTATGAAAGTAAACATTTACAAATCATTACCATCTGTCAGACAAGGGATATTTGCTCTGGCCGCAACGCTATGTTTGAGTGGGGCGCAAGCCCAAACGTACACGCTGAATTATACGGGAAGTGTACAAACACTAACCTTGGCGCCAGGATCTTATAGCATACAGGCATGGGGTGCCGATGGCGGGAATGCAACGAATGGAACCGGTGGAAAAGGGGGTTATTCAGAAGGGACGATCACGCTCAGTGCGCCCACTACGTATTACATTTATGTTGGAGGCAAAGGCATTAACGCCAGCGCGCCCACAGCCGGCGGCTGGAATGGTGGCGGCGGTTTCACCGGAACATTTAGCAGTACAAATAATGGCGGAACCGGCGGCGGCGGAACCGATATCAGGACAACAATGAATACAACGTATGCAAACCGGATCATTGTAGCTGGCGGTGGCGGTGGCGCTACAGGCTATGGCACCTATACCGGAAATGGTGGAAACGGCGGCGGCACGACAGGTGTAGGTGGTACCAGTAGTCGGGGAGCCAATTATGCAGGCGGCGGCGGCACGCAGGCTGCCGGCGGCGCTGCAGCACCGGGATCTATCTCGGGCTATTCTCTGCCGGGTGCCTTCGGAACCGGTGGTGATTATGCCGGAACTCTCGGCGGAACAGCTGGCGGTGGCGGTTATTATGGTGGTGGTAGTGGAAACTGGGGCGGCGCTGCCGGCGGCGGTTCAGGTTACGTAGGCGGCGTTACGGGTGGCCTGACTGCTCAACTATCCCAACCAGGTTTTGTAGCCAATCCCGATGCAAGTGGAAATGGATTGGTAAAAATCACAACACTTTGTAATGTAAATGTAAATGCCACAACATCTTCTATATGTGCAGGAACAACAGTAACGCTCACAACCAATGCTGTGAGCAACTATGCGTGGAGCACCGGCAATACAACTTCGCCGACTGTAGCGGTAACGCCTACCAGCACAACGACCTATACCGTTTCGGGCACAGGAAGTAATCCTGCCGGTTGTTCTGGTTCGGCGGCCATCACGATAACAGTGGCTAATACACCAACTGTAACTATTGCACCCAATTCAACTACAATTTGTCCCGGAGCAGCCGTTACGCTTACGGTGAGTGGGGCAGCTACTTATACCTGGACAGGCGGAAGCAACAACACAGTGGTTTCCTACACGCCGGCATCTACTGCAAACTATACGGTGGCAGGAACCAATGCCTGCGGAACAGCCACGGCTGGCATCGCCGTAACGGTAAACACCGTGCCAGTGACCGCATCGGCATCTTCGACACTGGTTTGTGCAGGATCTTCGGCAACGTTAAATGCTAGCGGTGCAACAACTTATACCTGGGCGCCGCAGGGTGGGCAGGTTGCTACAACGGTTGTAACACCTACCGCAACAACTGTTTATACTGTTTCCGGATCGGCTTTTGGCTGTATTCGTACAGCTACCATTCAGTTAACAAGTGTAGCTGTACCAACAATTACCGCAATGGCGTCATCGACAGTGCCTTTATGCGCCGGATCACCGGTTGTGTTAAATGCGTCTTCAAACACTGCAACAAGCTATTCGTGGATGCCTGCGGGCGGCAATACGGCAACCACAACCGTGATGCCTTCTTCTAATACGGTCTATACAGTTACCGGCTCCGATGGAACCTGTTCAGGAAAAGCGACGGTTACCGTAAATACCCTCGCTAGTCCAACCGTTGCCGCTACAGCTTCCCATACACTCATCTGCGCAAACGAAAGTGTGGTGTTATCGGCATCTACGTCAGCAACATCTTATACATGGTCTGCTAACGCAGGCTCCGCCAATACCATGAGCGTTACCGTTACGCCTACAACAACATCTATTTATACAGTAACGGTAAGCAACGGAACGTGTACAGCTCAGGCTATGGTAAATGTTTCTGTAAGTACGTGCACAGGCATAGAAGACCTCACGGAAACCAACGATGTTTCTGTATATCCAAACCCAAGCAACGGTATCCTGAATATCAGGGTGTCAAATGATTTATCAACTAATTCGCATGTTGAAGTGTACGATGCACTAGGAAAACTGGTGCTTAGAGAACCACTCAATAAACAAACAAACGCTGTTAATCTCAGCAAACAGGAAAACGGCGTGTACCTGTACAAAGTTGTCAATAATGGCCACTATGTAAAAATTGGTAAACTGATTAAGCAATAAAGTACCTGCACGCCAAACGTGCAGTAATGTGTAAAAACAGAAAAGTCCCTAAGATTTCTTAGGGACTTTTTCATGTTAAGCCGGAAAAGATCAAATCCCGAATTGGGTAAAATGATGGTCGAGGTGCTTGTAGAATTGCACGCTCCATTGGCGGGCAGTGAGTTTACCGAAAGCGCCGCTTTCTTTTCCTTCAAAATAGGAAGGCCCTTTCGCTTCGGTTTCTTTGATGTTGGCAATCAGGCGTGCTTTTTCACGCTCGAAGTCGCGTTCGTCGGCAACGATAAAATCGGGCGCCGTGCGTGAATTTTTTGGGTATGGTTTGCTTTCACCCACAACAATGTTTTTTACAAACAACTTCAGCATCAGCTTACCGAAGAACGATGAATGTTGTTCCTTTCTTCCATACGCCAGGTCGTAAGGAATGCTGAGGTGAGCCATCATTTGTGCGGCATTCATTTTCCCCCAGGCGGGTTTGGTGTTGCTCGACAGTTTCTCCAGCCGCTCGAGGGTTTTGGATGTTGTTAGCGGATCAAAGGTATTCAGTAAGGTCATATATTTAGGGTGTTAGGGGTTTTCTCGTTGGGAGCTACGGGACCTAAAGATCATAAAAAGACCAAGTAAAATAAAGGGCAGGCTCAGAATCTGGCCCATGTTGATGGGCAGGGTATCTTCAAAAGCCGATTGATTCTCTTTCATAAATTCCATCAGAAACCGGAAACCGAACATGAGCACGCAGAAAAGGCCGAACATAAAACCTGGGCCTACCGCGTTGCGCTTGTTTTTCCAGAGCCAGTAGAATAAGATGAAAAGAAACAGGTAAAACAGAGCTTCGTATAATTGGGTTGGATGCCGTACTGGTATGGGTGTGCCAAACTGAGCCAGGTTGGCCAGGTCTTCGTCGTTTTTCAGGAAGCGAAAGCCCCAGGCAACGTCGGTTACTTTACCTACAATCTCCGAGTTCATCAGGTTCCCCAGGCGAATACACATTCCTGCCAAAGGCACTACCACAACCAACCGGTCAAAAAGCCAAAGCCAGCTTTCTTTGGTTTTACGGCAATACAGCCACATGCCTACAAGAATGCCAATGGCGCCGCCATGGCTCGCCAGGCCGCCCTCCCATACTTTAAACACGTCAAGCAAGTGTTTCGAATAGTAATCAAAATCGTAAAAAAAGCAATGCCCAAGCCGCGCACCCAGTACAGTAGCAATGATGATGTAGAGGGTCAGCAAATCCAGCTGACTGTCGGTGCGGCCTTCTTTTTTGAAGATGCGGTTCATGAAAAAATGAGAACCGATAAAAGCCAGTGCCCAACTAAGGCCATACCAGCGTAGCGGCCAATCGATCCCCGGGATGGTAAACACGTTGGGGTCGGCATTCCAGGTGATGAATAACGAAACTATAGCCATGATGGTTTGGAGGGTGCAAATTTTTTACGAATATAGGACTATGCCACGGAAAAAAGCCCTAAAAAACACTAATTTATCCATTATTGAACGCTCAAAATACCGGTAAGGTATTAACGATTACATGCTTAGAGCGTATCGAGGGTAAAGCAGCAGTATTTGATGCGCTCGCCTTTTTCGGTAAACAGGTTTTCGTAATAGGTTTTGATGCGGGTGAGTTCTTCACGGCCTTCCGGGCAATTGTTGTATAGATCGGCGGTGGCATACATCAACGGCAGGTTCCGTTCGCGGATCACTTCCATGGTATATTCATAAAAGCCGGTATTGTCTGTTTTAAGGTGGACAAGGCCCCCAGGTTTGAGGATCTTGCGATAGCGTTTCAGGAAAAAGTCAGGGTTGGTAAGGCGTTTACGCTCGCGAGGTTTCTGGGGCTGTGGGTCGGGGAACGTGATCCAGATCTCAGAAACTTCGCCGGCAGCAAAGCAGTAATCGATAAAATCGATGCGTGTTCGCAGAAACGCTACATTTGCCAGGCGGTGGTCTATAGCGTGTTTTGCTCCCGTCCAGATACGGTTTCCTTTGATATCGACACCAATGAAATTTTTAGTGGCATTGTGTTCTGCCAGTCCAATGGTGTATTCGCCACGGCCGCAGCCCAGTTCCACCACGATAGGATTGTTGTTTTTGAACACTTCGGCATGCCATTTTCCCTTCAGCGGAAGTCCGGCTGGCAACTGGTCAAAAAACAGATCAAAGCTGTTTGGAAAGGTATTGAGTTCGGCAAATTTTTCGAGTTTACTAGGCATGGCATTTTATGTAAGGTGGCAAAAATACTAAGAAGCCTCGTAAAATGATAACGTTACAACACATCGCTCTTAAAAAACCACTATCCGGATTCATTGCATGCTGGCCGTTTTCTGTTGCACCAAGGTGCTGAAAGCACGGAACAGCATTGGTAATGAATTAATAATACCGTTTTTTCCCTTAATTTGCTACATTCGTGCTACCAAAACTTACTTATGGATTTTAATTATAACAAAACCAAGATCGTCGCCACCATGGGCCCTTCCACCGAAAACATTGCTGTTTTAGAACAGATGTTTTTGGCAGGCCTCGATATTTGCCGCATCAATTTTTCACATGGCGACTACGAGCCCATCAAGCACGTTATTGACAATATCCGGACATTGAACAAGAAGCTGAACCGGCACGTTGGCATCCTTGGCGATTTGCAAGGACCGAAATTGCGTATTGGTAAAGTGAAAGATAATGCTGTGGAACTGATTAACGGCAATGAGATTACCATTACAACCCGCGAACAGGAGGGAACAGCGGAGAAAATTTACATTACCTATCCGCAGTTTCCGCAGGATGTGAAAGTTGGTGAGTTTGTGTTGATCGACGATGGTAAAATTACGCTGAAAGTTATTTCTACTAACAAAAAAGACGAGGTGGTGGCCACAATCATTGCCGGCGGTACGCTGTCGTCGAAAAAAGGCGTCAACCTGCCGAATACCAAAATCTCGCTTCCCTGCCTGACGCTGAAAGACCTGCGCGACCTTGACTTTGCACTCGAGAACGATTTTGAATGGATCGGTCTGTCGTTCGTGCGTAGCGTTACCGATATCGTGGAGTTGAAAGATATTATCCGTTCAAAAAAGAAAAAGGCACGTGTGGTAGCCAAAATCGAAAAACCGGAGGCTATCAAAGAAATCGACAAGATCATTGAAGTAACGGATGCTGTAATGGTGGCCCGTGGCGACCTTGGCGTGGAGATGCCGATGGAAGAGGTACCGCTGCTACAAAAAATGATCGTCAACAAATGCATCGTTGCATCGAAGCCTGTAATTATCGCTACGCAAATGATGGAAAGTATGATCACCGCCTATACTCCAACACGCGCCGAGGTAAACGACGTGGCCAACGCTGTGCTTGATGGGGCCGATGCGGTGATGCTGAGCGCGGAAACATCCGTGGGCCGCTACCCTGTGAAAGTGGTGGAGTATATGCGACGCATCATTACACAGATAGAGAACGACGGGCGTATTTACTATAAAGAGCACGAACCGGAACTGAAAACGGTAACATATATAACAGATAGCATTTGCTACAACGCCAGCGTAATGAGCCGGCAAGCCAATGTAAAAGCCATTATCTCTATTACCAATTCGGGCTACACCGCTTTCAAGCTAAGCAGCCACAGGCCCAAGGCCAATATCTTTATCTTTACGGATAACGAATCGCTGCTTAATGCTCTGAGCCTGGTGTGGGGAGTACGTGGCTTCTACTACGACAAATACGAAAGCACCGATCAAACTATTGCCGATCTTAAAGACCTCATCAAATCGGAAGGTTTTGTGAAGGCAGATGACCTGGTGATTAACCTGGCAAGTATGCCAATGAAAGAAAAGGGAAGAACCAACATGCTGAAGTTAAGTTACATACAGTAATCAGAAAAGTACAAAGTGTTATACGGGCGGTATCTTTATCGCCCTTTTTTGTGAATCGACGATCATCGTATCGTCCTTTCTAAAAGTAAATCAGTGATTTCTCACTTCGAATAACAGGCAGTTTTGTGTTTCCGTTTTCAACTGAAAGCCCTGTAGGAGTGTATTTTTCAGACTATCTGGAAAGTTATGTTTGTTCAATACAAATACATAATCCAGGCGGGCCATGACATCGCTCGGCGTTCTTTCAAGGATCTCATCAAATCTTGAATAGTTAGAGTGGGCGAGTTCCTGCATTGGCCCGTCACAGTTCCATTTCAGCGGAAAATAGGCATTGTTGGTTTCATGATTTTCCAGGATTACCAGAGATTTTCGAATCCCCAGATAGTTAGGGTTATGATGCGATAGCCAGCTTTCGGAATAGTTTAAAGGCAAAACCAGGCTGTTCTCTTTCAGCTCTGCTTCGACCGACAAGATTTCTGTTATCCCGTTATTCAGATTTTTGAAAGAAATGGCATGCAGGGCTAAGAGCTGATACTGTGCATAAAACAACAGGACAAAGCAACCAGACGTAATCCATTTTGGGAAATCAAAGTTAGATACCCATAGGATCAGAAATAAAAAGATCATCAGGTTAAGCCTCACAGAAACAAAGCCCGCAGAGGAATCGGAATCTGGTAGTTTAAAATACAGGAATACCATCAGCGCCATCATCCCCAGGAGAATGTCCCCGAAAGACAGCCTCAGGATAAATGAAGACAGCCGGCAATGGCTTTCGCTAAAGTGCTTTTGCATAGATTTGCCATAGCGGTACAGCGCAATAGAGAACAAGAAAAGAGCCACTAATGTAATCAATGTGGTGTAAACAATCTCCTCATCCGGGATGTACCAAACCATGCTCCGGCCTGTAACAATCTGTTGTAGCAGATCGCTTTTCAGCAAGTATATTTTTTCATCACGATTCCCTGCTTTTAAGTAATAGATATAAGTAAGGAAAAGGGGAATCATAAATATCGGCAATATATATCCGATAGGTTTCAAACTTGCTTTGATGCTTTTTTTAGAAATAATTGTCTGCAAGACATCCAATGAATACAAACAGAAAACAAGCATTGCCAGGCAGAGAAAAGCAAATAAATGCCCCAGGTAACATAATAGTACCATGAAAAACAGAAGCACAAAAGAAGACCAGCGAAACGGGGCTTTTTTGTATTTAATGAGCACACTTATAGTAAAAAACAATACGATTAGGCCAAAGATGAAATTGTAAAAGCCCATGCAGAGCATAAAAGAATAACTAAAGGGAAAAATCAGGTATGCCGTAAAGCGCGCCTCCGGATTGATCGTTCGGACCAGATAACGAAAACTCAGAGGTAGCATGAAAAGACAAAGACCGATAAAAAACCGGGACGCCATGGATGGAGAAAACACAGAAAGAAGAGCACTTAGTAAAAAATGTCCACCCCAGTTTGGAACAATCCAATCGTTGAAAGCGAAGTAACGAGGCAAAAACTCAGAATGACTGGAGGCAAGCTGAAGGATGAGATTCGAATTGTATAAATGCGTCGGACCGTCCACCGAAGGAAAGAAAGGTTGCTGAACAGCCGGAATTAGGTTGAGAAGAGCAATCAGGGAAAAGAACACCCACTCATAACGAAGCAAGTTTTGATGCAATCGGTGAATGTCCATATTCAACATATACTTGAAAAGATATCGGATACGTCTCTGAGTAAAATAGCCATTAATCCTCTTCTTTGCGAAAATCATTCATATCCCGACGGTCTTTCTTGGTAGGCCTTCCGCTGCCACGTTCGCGGTGAATGTTTACCTTGAAAAACATAGATTCCAGCTTTTCTATTTTCTCCACCGGAGGCGAGTGATCGATATAATGTTGCCTGGCAATTTCATAGCTCTGCCGCTTTTCGATAAGCCCGGACACTTCGATGATCTTTTTCACACCCTGTGGCATCGAAAGCGTGTAGCGTTCACCGATCTTTACCAGGTGCGCCGGTTTGACGTTTTCGTCATTCAGTTTTACTTTATTACCCTTAATGGCATCGCTGGCCAGTGAACGCGATTTGTACAGGCGAATGGCCCACAAATAGCTGTCGAGGCGAATGTCTTGTTTTTCGTTCATGCAAATCGGTTACTGCAAAAATAACAATTTTGTCTCGCCAGCCTCACAGTGTTGCTGCCGTCTGCTGTCTGTTATCGTTGTTTTGCAATGATGCTTCGCGCACGTTCGCTATAAAAACCTTTGGCCTCTGCAATGGCCTGAAGCATCACCAAGGCTTTGTCGGCTTGTTTGGTTTGCAAAAGACACATGGCCAGGTAAAAATCAGATTCTTGGTGGAAGATATTGTTCTCGTTGTCGAGGTTTTTCTGGAAAAACACCTGTGCCGTGCTGTATTTGCCAGTGAGGTAGTAGCACATGCCCAGGTAAAACTGCGCATTGGCATCGCTTTTATTAAATTCGTAAAGCATATTCAGTTCTTCGATGCAGTTCACATAATGCTTGGTACCGAAGAGTTTCATAGCCCGCTGGATGATCTTATGGGCTAAAAAACTTTCGGAATGGTTAATGTATTGACGCTCGACGTTGGCTTTGTTTTCATACTGCGCCGCCAGTCCTGTATTTACCGATAGGTTTATGGTCTGACTCTGTCTGAAGTAATAAAGACGGTAATTGGTAACTTTGAGGTTGCTGATAAAAATAACAGGTGCATTGGGCGAAAAACCGAGGATAATGTCCTCTTCCTCTTCCGGCTTCGTTTCGGGCAACTCTACAGGTTTAATGCTCATGGTTTCCGGTGCTTCAGCGATGGCCGGCTGCTCTGTGGCCTGATTGCTAACTGAGCGGAAGTGCTCCTCTTTTTTTGTGATAGGCTGAGCAATTTCAGGGAACAGGGTGTCGGCAGCAACTTTTACTGTATTTAACGCTGGTTTTACCTCATCATTCTCCAAAGACTGATAGACCGATGGGTGGGTTTGGTTTTTATGGAAAATGACAAAAAACACAGAGATACCGGTAAACAGGCCAATAAACAGACTGATCACAATGGCCTGCCAACGGCCGCTTTTTCCGCCCCATCGTTTGTCGATGCGGTGTTCGAGTCGCTCGAGCTCTTCGCGGCCAACGTCAAATTGCTCAAAAGCCAATGCAGAAAGATAACTTAGCTCGTCGTGTTGCGAGGCCATTTCGGCTTTCTGTCGCTGCTTTCCGCGTAAGTTGCCCTGTTGACGTGTATCTTCGGGATTTATCATGTATTGGGGATTGTACGGGTTTGTGCTTCGATCATTAGTTTCAGATTTCGTTTGCCATTCTGAATATGGCTTTTAATTTCATTCAGGCTGTAGCCTGTTTCGTCGGCAATATCCTGGTAGCTTTTATTGAGCAGGTAAAAGCGTTCCACACAGAGGCGTTGTTTTTCTTTCAGTTTCGGCAGGCAGTGCTTCATTTCCTGTAAAAGCAGTTCGTCGCTCACGCTGCCAATCTTTTCTTCGGTTTCGTAACTTGTTTCCTCAAGCTCGAATTCGTAGTATGACTTTTTATGCTTCGACGCTGTTTTATTTTTCCGGATCAGGCTAATGCAATGGTTGCGCACCACAAAACCTAACCAGGCCTTAAAATTATTGATGTCGCGTGCGGTAATATCGAGCATGAGTTTCTCAAACAATACCATGGTCGCATCTTCGGCTTCGGTCTTGTCCTGCAAATAAAACAGGCAGGTGCCGTACACTGCCGTAACGTGTTTTTTGAACAGTTCGGCAAACAACTCACGGTTTCCACTTTGCTTGTATTGCAGCAGCAGCTCTTCGTCGCTTACGTATTCTTTCTTCTTTTTAAAAAGCCACATATACTGGTATGACGCAGAAGTTTCTGTATTCCATAAAAATAAATCTTTAAAAAATAATTATGGAAGCGATACTGCGCAGCGTCTTAAAGGTAAGAATGCATTTGAAATAATTTGTTTAACATTTAAAAAAACAAGATCATGAAATCACTTACAAACATTTGCCTGGGGCTATTGCTGCTGGGCGGAATAGGTACAATGGCCCAGAATGGTGCGATTAAAGGACAGGTAAAAAACGACGGGCATCAGCCGGTGTTCGGTGCCACCATCAAGCTCGTGCAAGGCGGCGCGCTGGTGGGTGGAGCTTCCACCGATTTTGACGGAAAATACACGATCAAGCCGCTAAATGCCGGCAGTTATGAGCTGTTTGTTTCCAGTCCCGAAACGCAGTCCAAACACATTACCAATATTTCGGTAAGTGGCGAAAAAACCACCTACGTGGATGTTGCAGTTTCTACCAACACCTTGGTAGAGATTGTAGTAGAAGCGTACAAGCCGGAAACGATCGAAAAAACCTACATGCACATCAAAGAGATCAAAGCCGAAGACTTCACCCACATGGCTATCGACCGCGGTAATATCGGGCAGGCCGTTCTGGCCGTCAGCTCGGAGGCAATGGAAGATTCCAATGGCGACATCCATTTCCGGGGTGGCCGCGGCGAGGCCAGCGCGTATTATGTTGATGGTGTGCGCTCTCCCGGAATTACTGGTGTGGCGGCGCTTTCTGTAGAAAACGTATCGGTGATTACAGGTGGCATTCCGGCGCAGTATGGCGATGTTACCAGTGGCGTGGTGATCGTCACTACTAAAGACTATTTCGGAGGCATACAGAGTGCACGCATGCGCAACAGCTACATCACAGAACACAAAGAGCGCATTCAACGCGAAAAGAATGCAATGGCCGAAGAAAAGAGGCGCAAAAAGGAAATCGAAGATGAGCTGAAACAAGAGGAGGAAGCGAAACAGAAGCAACAAAACGGCTCTGGGCAGTAAAATCAGCCTCGCCGGCTAACTCAACAAAAAACCCTCAGTCGCTAACGGCTGAGGGTTTTTCTTGTCCGGTTTTGCCGGTTTATTTCTTATATACCATAACGTTGAACACGAAAGGCTGCATTTTCTTGATCTGTTCGCTGCGCTTCAGGCCTTTCAGCACCGATTTCTTACCAGAAAAAGCCAGGTCTTTTTTCAAGGAATCGTCTTGTAAATTGTCGATGGTTTGTTTGATAAAGCCAGATTTGATGGCAAAGCCAGTGGCTTCTGCTGAGCTTTGTTTTCCGCGGATGAGGCCCACCACATTGCCTTGTTCATCTAGGATAGGGCCGCCGCTGTTGCCTGGGTTAACAGGAATGGAAATCTGGTACATGGTGGTATCATTACCGAAGCCACTGAGCGAGCTTAAGGCACCCTCGCCATATACAATATCGCGGCGCGGATAGCCAAGGGTAAATATTTTTTCGCCAATTTCTACATTTTCTTTAAATGAAAACGGAAAGGGAATATTTTTAATGGCATCGGTGTTCTCGATCTTATAAATGGCGATATCGGTAGCTGGATTGCTGGCGATGAGCTTTGCCGCGGCACGGTCCATCACGCTATTGGTCACAAACACCGAGTCGGCATTTTTTACCATGTGATAGCTGGTCACAAAATAGCCCTTGTTGTTGAGGGCAAAACCAGTTCCTTCGATATTGGCCGGCGCATACATCTTTGCCGGTTTGCGTGCCGCTACCTTAATGCCTTCAATAATCGCATCCTGCGAGTATTTAAGCGTTGTGATCTGGTTGCCAAGCTCTGTAATGGCATTACCTTGCTGCTTGAGTAGATAGCCGCCTGCGCTCAACACAGTCACGGTACCCAGCACGGCAACTACAGCCACAGAGGCCGCTACCGCAAACGTTTTGCCGTGTTTCTTAATGAATGTTTCCTTGATCGGGATGATTGGCGTATCGTTGCCAAACTCCTGTTTGTGAATCGTGGAAAGGATCTGCTTGAGGTTGTTGCGCTGCTCGTGTTGGTTCAAGCTTTCAAGCAGGGTTTTGTGTTTATCGAATGCTGCGGCAAATTCCGCATCATTGGCTAGTCGGGTTTCAAACGCCGTTTTTTCATCTGCACTTAGGCCTCCAAACACATACCGGTCAAATAATTCTGTTGCTCTCATCTCTTGGTCTCCTTGTTTATTCTTCAAAAAAATTCCGTTTCAAACGTTGTAAACATTTATATTTCTGCGTTTTAGCATTGTCGGCATTCGTGTATCCGAATTTTTCGGATATCTCTTCCATACTCAGGCGATACACATAAAAGTCTTTCAGCAAGGTTTTGCATGGTTCGCCCAGTTCCTCCATACAGGCATTCATTTTTTCGATATCGGCTTCTTTTTTAAGATGATCGCCGATCTCTGCACTTACATCCACCACATCGTCTTCTTCGTCATCTTTGAACCGGAGCGTATGGCCGTTGTTGCGAAGCTGTTTGAGCCACAAGCGCCTGGCAATGGAAAAAATGAAGGTTTGCAGCTGGCAGTTGAGTTCAAAACCGGGTTTTTGTACATTTTCGTATAGTACGATAATGGTTTCCTGGTAAATATCTGCCGCTGCTTCGCTACTGCCGCTATTGTTTACAACAAATTTAAGAACGAGGTTATAGTACTTTTTGTATAAAGCCCGCAACACCACATCCTGGTTGTGCCTGAGTCCCTCAATAAATTCAAGGTCGGTGTATGTTGCTTTAGACATAAAGTCTTTACATGGATTGATACCCAAATAGGTTAAAAGTAACCCAAAATAGGTGCTTGTTTAACGTAATAAATTGTTTTTCAGTTGTTTAACTAACAAAAACAACTTGTAGCGCGGGATGATGGAAACAGATTGTCCTTTAGGCATTCATCAGGGCTTCGATCTCGTCGGCCTCCAGCGGAATGTTTTTCATCAGGTCATCGTTGCCGGTTTCCGTGATCAGAATATTGTTTTCGAGTCGAATTCCCAGGCCTTCTTCCGGGATGTAAATCCCCGGCTCGCAGGTAAACACGTTACCGGCTTTCATTGGTTCGTGGAAAAACCCGACATCGTGCACGTCCAGTCCCAGGAAATGAGACGTGCCATGCATAAAGTATTTCTTGTAGGCAGGCCAGGCTGGGTTTTGGTTTCTAACCTCATCCGATTTCAACAAGCCCAGTTTAAGCAGTTCTTCCGTCATCAGCTCACCCACTGCTTTATTGTATTTTTCGAACGTATTGCCCACTTTCAGCAGGGCAGTTGCAGCTTTCATCACGCGTAATACTGCGTCGTACACTTCGCGCTGGCGCTTGGTGTATTTTCCGTTTACAGGTATGGCGCGGGTCATATCACTTGCATAGTTGGCATACTCCGCGGCTACGTCAAGCAGGATCACATCCCCATCGTTACAGGCTTTGTTGTTTTCCACGTAATGGAGCACGCAGGCATTGGGGCCGCTCGCCACAATAGGCCCGTAAGCAAAACCACGGCTGCGGTTGCGCACAAATTCATGGATAAGTTCGGCTTCGATCTCGTATTCCATCACACCTGGTTTTACAAAACCCAACAGGCGGCGAAAACCTTTTTCTGTGATGTTGCAGGCTTCTTGTATCAGTTCCACTTCCAATGGGTGTTTCACTGCCCGAATGCTATGCATGATGGGCGCCGAACGCTCAATGCGGTGCAATGGGAACTGTTCCATGATCTTCTTATTGAAGCGCATTTGAGCGGTTTCCATATCAATATAGCGACGGGTATGTTCGTTGCTGTTCAGGTAAAATGCATCGGCCTGAAAAGCAAATGTTTTGAATACTTTTTCAAACTCATGGTGCCAGTAAATGTTTTCAATACCGCTGGCTTCCCGGGCTTGCTCTTTGGTTAACTTGGCGCCCTCCCAAATGGCAATTAACTCACTGGTTTCGCGGATAAACAGCACTTCTTGATGCTTTCCGTCTTTCACATCGGGGAAAATCATCAGAACAGTATCTTCCTGGTCGATACCACTCAGGTAAAACAAGTCGGTGTTTTGCACAAAGCCAAACGAGCCGTCGGCGTTGGTAGGAAGTATATCATTACTTACAAATAAAGCCAGTCCACCCGGCTTCATTTTGGTAGCGAATTTTTTACGGTTGTCGACGAACAAGTCTTTTTTTATGCTTGAATATTTCATTTTGTCGATTGAATTGTTATATTTGTTTTTACTAATATATGTATTTTTTGTATGCCTGACCCCAGGATCATAAAAAAAACTGAAACAGATTTTGCTGTCGTTACCCTGGGTACAGACCGGATTATGAGGGTAATGTTCAGGAAAAGATCAGAAATTACCCACGAATCGTTCCGCCGGCTATTTGATATTTTCAGGGACATGATCGATGGCGTACCTTATGCGTATATCTATTATGCCGAAGACAGTTCGGCTACGGTAACCGATGAGGGCAGGCGGTTTGCCAAAGAGGAAGAATATTCCTTCCCCAAAATCTGCAATGCGGTGATTGTTACCAACCTTGCCCATAAGTTGCTTGCCAATTTTTACCTGAAATTTAATAAGCCAAACTATCCGTTCAAGGTTTTCAGTAAAATGGAAGATGCCGAAAAATGGTGCCGCCAGCAACAGGCCAAAGCGGCTACGGCATAAGCTCTATGTAAATGGCGAGGTGATCGCTGTATCCGTTAAAGTATTTGTTTTCGGATCCGTAGGTGCGGTTAGGCCGTTCTTCGCCGGTTTTGGCATTTTTGAACAGTACAAAATCCTTTTTAAGAATGTGTGCCTGTTTAGGATCGAATGAATAGCCTTTTTTAGCTTTCAGGAGTCCCTGAGATACCATGATTTGGTCAAGCACACGCCACTCTTTGTTATAGTAGTGCGTACCTTGTTTTTCCTTATCGAGTGTATAAAAGGCGTTGTAAAGGTCGCCTTTCCCTTTTGGGGCATCGCTGGCCCTGAGGGTATGGAGGATACTGTTATTATCCGGGTGATCATTGAAATCACCCATCACAATGATTTTCGCTTTTGCATCTTTTTTTTGGATCTCGTCGATCTTGTCGCGTACTTGTTGTGCGGCAAACAAACGCCGTGGCTCGCTTTCTTTTTCACCTTCCCGGCGGCTTGGCCAATGATTAACGAATACATAAAATAGATCGCCATTGGTGGCCTTGAGCGTTGCAAATAAAATGTTACGCGTTTTATAGTCGCCCAACGAGCTGTTGGTCGCATTCAGTTCTTTAAAGTCTGTCAGGGTAAATACCGATTTGTCATACAGTAAACCACAGTCGATACTCCGTTCGTCGGGACTATCGGTTGCCACACTGCCATAACTATGAGAAGCAAATTGCGATTTGGCCAGCAGATCCTGGAGTACCTCGTTGTTCTCGATTTCCACAAGGCCTACCAGGTTTGGCAGGGCCGGACCGGCCACGGTCGAATCGAGCACCTGTGCTACCTTGTGTATTTTATTGGTGTAACGGGTTTCGTCCCATTTGGTTGGACCTTCGGGCAGGTATTCGTCGTCCTTTTTATTGGGATCGTCTTTGGTGTCGAAAAAGTTCTCGCAGTTGTAAAAGGCAACTGTAACCGGCGATTTGCTTTGGCCAAATCCGAGCCATGAGCAGAGGATCAGCGAAGAAAGAATGACAGATTTACGCATGACCAAATGTAGCTAAAAAAGCCGAGGAGACTTATTAGGGAATTGTTATTTATTGCTATTTGTGGCGCGTAAAACAGAAAAGGAAACAAATAAGATGCATGCCGTTTTAATTAATACCTTACCTTAGACCGTATGAAAAAGAAATTTACTAAAAAAAATATCCTGATTGGTCTGTTGGCCTTGTTACTGGTTATGCAGCTGTTTCGTATCAATAAGACAACCCACCCGGTTAATCCGGAAAAAGATTTTGTAACGATAACATCAGCCAGCCCTGAAGTAACAGGCGTTTTAAAACAAGCCTGCTACGATTGCCACTCGAACCAGCCATCATACCCTTGGTACACCAATGTAGCGCCGGTGTCGTGGTGGATAGCACACCACATCGACGAAGGGCAACACGAACTTAATTTTTCGGAATGGGGAGGCTATTCAGAGAAGCGAAAGAACCACAAACTGGAAGAGTGCATTGAAATGGTAGAAGAAGGCGATATGCCCTTGCCTTCTTACACGTGGATGCACAAGGAAGCCAAACTTACCGACGCACAAAAACTCCAACTGGTGGAGTTTTTTAGGGCCGTAAAAGGGCGTATGGCTACCAATTCCTGAGTAAGAGGCTTAGTCTTCTTTTTTCTTAAAGATGTGAAAGTGGCCGGTAACACCAAATTCGAAACACAAGCCGCCCATTTTCCAGGTGGCGCCGTTGGCTTCTGTGTATAATGTTGTGCCATCGTAGGCTTCTACTTTGTTGAATAAGTGCTTGTTGTAGGAAAATCCCATGAACATGCCTACATATTTCCCAAAATAAAGATGTGGTGTAACATGAATGTTTAGGATGCCGCCATTGGCGTTGAGGTACTTGCCACTGCCCTGGGGGCCCTTGAAGTTACTTACGCCATAACCCGCGCCGATCACCAGGTCGAAAGGATCTTTTTTATTGGCCAGGTGAAAATTGGCTCTTACCATAAAATCTGTGCCGCGTAGTTTATCAACACCGCTTTTGCCATAGGTGCCACGCCTGTATGAAATGCCGACACCGAAGAAACGTGCCACGCCAAATTCGGCGTTGATGCGCGGAAGTGTACCCACAGCACCGATACCCGATACCGTTGTTTTATTGACCGGCGAATAGCCGCTGATTCCATAAATCCCGCCGCCTACACCGATATCGGCACCAACGGTACCGAAGCGGAAAGACTGGGCACGGAGGCTGTTTTGTAACACAACAATTGCAAGAAGGAGAAGTAATTTTGTTTTCATAAGCAGGTTTTTCATAGTTTATGTATGCAAAGTTCCTGCTTTGGCACGGCATGCCGATACCCTGTGCTGGGTATTTTAAAAATCGCGTACCATCAGTTCAACCCGGCGGTTGGCCTCCTGTTGCCGTTCGGTTCTTAAAAGCGCTGGCGGGAACAGCATTTCGCTATCTCCTTTTCCGGTGGTTTGAATGCGTTTGGGTTCGATGCCACGTTTTGTCAGATAGTCTTTCACCGCCCTGGCCCTGTCAAGCGAAAGATCCATGGCATTAATAGAGACTCCGCCCTTTTCTTTTTTGGTACTGAAGCCGTTGCAATGTCCGATGATCGTGATCTGTAAGTTTGGGTTTTTGCGCATCAATTTGTACAATTTCCTGAGCGCCGGTTCGGCTGCCGGCAGATGTTGCGTAGAACCACCAAAAAAATTGATGGTGCCAATACTTTGTTTGCTTCCTTTTTTGAGGCTCGGCAATACGGTTTTCAGATCCTTCATTTCCACGCTGTCGCTCACGCTTACACTGCGTGTATATAAGAAATTGCTGTCATTGTAAAAAGTAATCACATAGTCCTGGTTTGCCATAAACATTTGCGTAAAGCTATAGGAGCCGGCTGCGGTCGTTTGGGTTTCCAAAATCGTTTTGCCATCAAGTGCGCTCAGTGTGATTTCAGCTTTCAGAGGTTGTCCATCATCATTAAAGACGGTTCCGCTTAACACCACGAGACTGGAGATCGAAAACCGAATGCTGTGGCCGCCACCCTGCTCATACACATTGTCCAGGGCGAGGTAATAGACCTCGCCGGCTTTTACGTTAATGGCTTCCGCATAGGCTGCTGCAAGGCCCTGGGCGATGAATTTTTCCTTTGATCGGTCGTTAAGGCCCGTATGACCGTCTATCTCCTGTTTATCTCTCGAAATGCAAGCTCTTACCGGCTTAATGCCGTGTTTCAGCATACTATCGCAAAAGCGAGGGCTTTCTGCCCGGAACAGCATAAAATCATAGTCGTCGTCCCGTTTCTCTGGCGTAATATCAAACGTGAGTGTTCCCGATGATTTGATCACTAGCTTGTACCAGGCCGAGTGGTGTTCTTTGGCAAATGCAAACCTTGTGTGTAGTTTTGTGGTGCTTATCTCATCCTCGGCTCCGGGTCCGGGTGGGGCAATGGTTTTTCGAACTATGGCCTTGCCGTCGATTGTGACGATCCGCGCCGATTTGCAATCGCAAAACACGGTATCGGCTTTGTGCTGTTGCGAAAAAAGACTGAATGGTAATAGCAGAACAAAGGTAAATAGTTTCATGGCTTTGCAGTTTAAATGTTAAGGTACCGTTGGTTCTGTGGGGGCTCTGGTGACGGAGGCTTTCCTTACAGGAAAATCAAAGGATCTGGTCACGCCTTTATAACACTTGCAACTAGAAAAGAAACAAAATTTCTGTTGCCTGCTGCCAGGTAATTTTTGGGCCAGGCTACCATTCACTGTGTGCAAGCCGCGGTAGCCGCGTACTACGCTGCGTATGTGTGTTTTATACCTTTGCAGCATTTGGGCATTCGAAGACTGAAATGCAACGTTTCCGTTTCGTTGCCGGACGCTGATACCCCGTGCTGGCTGTTTTAATGATCAAGTACCATAATTTCTACACGTCTGTTTTGTACTTGCTGGCTTTCTGTTCTTGTAGGTGTATAAGGGAACAGCATTTCAGAATCTCCTTTCCCGTCGGTTTCCAGCCGGCTAGCCTCTATACCGAGCGTTACCAGGTAATTTTTAAGTGCCTCCGCCCTTTCTTTGGAAAGAGCATCTGTCATGGCGTGTTTATCGCCGTTTCTACCATTGCAGTGCCCGATAATCATTATTTTGAGCTGCGGATTTTTCCGCATCAGCCTGTATAAATTTCGCATGGCTGTTCTTGAAACAGGCAAAGTCTTTGCTTCGTTTGGATAAAAGTTGATAGTACCGACGGAATACTTATTTCCTTTTTTGAGTGAAGGTAAAATGGTTTTAAGGTTTTGTATTTCTGCTGTGTCTCTGATCGTAAATGGTCGTGTATAGGTAAAGCTACTGTCGTTATAGAAGTTGAGAGAGTATGTCTGGTTGGTGATGATGGGATGTTTAAAGGCGTAGCTTCCGTCCTTGTGTGTTGCCGTTTTTAAAACCACGTCACCATTTTGGTTGGAAAGGAAGACCTCCGCCGGTACCGGCTTGCTTTCTTCGTTTTTTAAATGACCTTTAAACGAAACGAGTTCCGATATTTCAAAACGGATCAAATGGCCCTTGCCACCGTCATAAACATTATCAAGCACTAAGTAATACACTTCTCCTGCCTTTACCTCCAGTGCTTTTGCATAGGCCGAGCCAACCCCTTGTTTTATGAGGGTTTCACGGGATTGATGGTTAAGCCCGGTCATTCCATTCAGCTCTTTTCTGTCCCTGGAGATACAAGCCCTGACTGGCTGTATGCTGTAGTTGAGCAGGCTGTCGCAAAAATTTGTTGTACCAGCTTTGAACAGCATAAAATCGTAATCGTCGTCGGCTTTTAAGGGCTCGATGTCAAGGCACAATTTACCCGATACACCCATCACTAGTTTATACCATGCGCTGTTATGTTCTTTTTCAAAGGAAAAGCGGGTCTTTAGCTTTGCAGGACTGATTTCATCACTACTCCCCGGTCCTGCAGGTGCTACTGTTTTAGAAGTAGTAAACTTACCGTTTACTGTAATCGTTCGGGCCTGCCGGCAATCGCAAAAAACCGTGTCATATTTCGGCGGCAGAAGAATGTTAGCGCCAGCCTGTGCCTTCAGACCGGATACGTTAGTGATGAGTCCTATCAGAAGTGGTAATGGTATCCGCATCATGATATTATAATGCCTAAGGTAGAAAAGGACACAACAAGTCTCCTACCTATGTTCAGGTAATCTTTCTGCAATAATTAGGTAAAATGCGGTTTAAATATAGCAGAAGAAATTTCGTGTATAATCTCCATAATCAAAAAGTCCTCTCAATATTCATTGAGAGGACTTTTAAATAAGCATACAGAACATTTATAATCCCAACAATACCTCTTCGGCATTTTTGCCACCGAACAGCATGCGTGTTGGGTTTTCCAGCATTTCTTTCACTTTCACCAGGAAGCCAACGCTCTCGCGGCCGTCGATGATACGGTGGTCGTAGCTGAGGGCGATGTACATCATCGGGCGGATGACTACCTGGCCATTAACAGCCATTGGGCGCTCTACTACGTTGTGCATGCCCAAAATAGCACTTTGCGGCGGGTTGATGATTGGCGTACTCATCATCGAACCAAACACGCCGCCGTTGGTGATGGTAAAGGTACCACCTTCCATGTCGGCAATGGTTAATTTGCCATCGCGTGCTTTCACCGCCAGGTCTTTAATGCCGGCTTCGATCTGTGCCAGGCTCATCAGCTCCGCATTGCGCAGTACCGGAACCATCAAGCCTTTAGGTGCACTCACGGCAATGCCAATATCACAGTATTTGTTATATACGATCTCCTCACCGTCGATCATTGCATTCACCGCAGGGAAATGATAGAGGGCTTCGGTTACGGCTTTGGTGAAAAAGCTCATGAAACCAATGTTGCTACCATACACTTCTTTGAATTTGTCTTTGTATTTGGCGCGTATTGCATAAATGGCACTCATGTCCACTTCGTTGAAAGTGGTGAGCATGGCCGTTTCATTTTTTACCGATACCAGGCGCTTTGCAACGGTTTTACGCAGCGAGGTCATTTTGGTGCGATCTTTATCGCGACCACCTTTCCATGAATTAGACAACACTTCCTGCGCGTTCGGCAAGCCGTTTGATAACGCAGCCAACACATCTTGTTTAGTAATGCGGCCGTCTTTTCCGGTGCCGTTTATCTGCGAGGCTTTGATGTTGTTTTCCTCCATCATTTTGCCAGCTGCCACGCTAGGTGTACCGGTAGCGTAAGTCGATTTTTCAGAACCGGTTGCCGATTTCTTTTCCGGAGCGGCAGTTGAAGACGCTTCTTTTTTCGGTTCTTCTTTTTTGTCTTCGGCTTTTTTCTCAGCCTTTGGCGCTTCGGCTTTAGCTTCCGGTTTCACAGAGGTGTCTATTTTAGCCACCACTTGTCCTACTTTCACCGTATCGCTTTCACCGGCCAGTACTTCGATCTTTCCGGCTTCTTCGGCATTCAGGGTTAAGGTTGCCTTATCGGAGTCGATCTCGGCGATCACTTCGTCTTTTTCCACGACATCGCCAGTGTTTTTTACCCAGCGGGCAATCACCACTTCTGTAATGGATTCTCCGGGGCTTGGTACTTTCAGTTCTACAATTGCCATACGCTTAATCTTTAGATATTATCAGTGTTTCAGTGTTGTTATACGAACAAAGCAGCGCTTTTACCGCCATGTTTATTCTATTATTTTACCAGTTCTTTTGAAAAAATGCCAGTCATGATCTCTTCGTTCTCCATCGCATGGCGTTTAGCAAAACCTGTTGCCGGACTTGCCGCAGCATCTCTTCCGAAATATTTTAAGTTGAGGGCACGGAGGTTACCATCCACGAAGCGCCAAGGTCCCATGTTTTCCGGCTCTTCCTGTACAAAGAGGTATTCTTTCGCTTTGTTGTATTTTTTCAGGATCGCGTCCACCTGCGTTTTCGGGAACGGGTATAGTTGTTCCAGGCGAATGAAGGCAATATCGTCTGCTCCTTCTTTTTCGCGGCGCTCGATGAGGTCGTAATATACCTTGCCGGAGCAGAATGCTACACGGCTTACTTTTTTCACATCTGCCGAAGAGTCGTCGAGCACTTCCTCGAAGCCGCCTTTGGTGAATTCCGTTAGCTTACTTACACAGCTTGGGTAGCGCAGTAATTTTTTAGGAGTGAAGCATACCAGCGGTTTGCGGAAATCGCGCTTCAGCTGGCGACGCAACACGTGGAATTGTTGTGCCGGCGTGGTCGTGTTCACAATTTGCATATTGTTTTCGGCGCAGGCTTGCAGGAAGCGCTCCATGCGGGCACTTGAGTGTTCCGGACCCTGGCCTTCGTAGCCATGCGGCAGTAATACCACAAGACCGTTCATCCGGCGCCATTTGTATTCGGCAGAAGTCAGGTATTGGTCCACGATGATTTGCGCACCATTAAAGAAATCGCCGAATTGCGCTTCCCAGATAGTAAGGGTGTTTGGCGCCGCAAAGGCATAACCATATTCAAAGCCCAACACACCATATTCGCTTAACAAGGAATTGTAGATTTCCAATTTGGCTTTGGCGTCGATGTTGTTTAACGGCGTGTATTCCTCTTCACTGTCTTCGATCTTTACAATGGCATGGCGGTGCGAAAACGTGCCACGCTCCACATCCTGCCCGCTGAAGCGAACCGGGTGGCCTTCTTTCATCAGAGAGGCGTATGCCATTAGTTCACCCATGGCCCAATCGTAATTATCATTGGTGATCATGGCCTTGCGATCATCAAACAATTTCTGGATCTTGTTGAAGAACTTTTTGTCTTTTGGCAACTCCGTACTTTTTTTAGCGATCTCGAGGAATAATTTTTCACTAACGGCCGTATCCGGTGATGTTTCGAAATCTTTATCGGTAGCCATGCGGATGCCTTTCCAGTTCCCTTCCAGGAAGGATGTAATCCGGGCCTTTTCGGTTTTTTTAGCCTCGTCGAGATTGGCATCGAGCTCGGCCTTAAAGGCTGTTTCAATGTCTTTGGCTTCTGCGGCCAGTTCCGACCCTTCGAGTCCTAAGCGGCGCACATAAATTTCTTTTACGTTCGGGTGTGCCGCAATGGCTTTATAAAGTACAGGTTGGGTGAAACGAGGCTCATCGCCTTCGTTGTGGCCATATTTACGGTAGCAAAGCACATCCACAAACACGTCGCGGTGAAAAGTCTGGCGGAATTCCATAGCCAGCTTTGATACAAAACAAAGGGCTTCTACGTCGTCGCCATTCACGTGAAACACAGGACTCAACACCACTTTTGCCACGTCGGTGCAATAGGTCGAGGAGCGGGCGTCGATATAATTAGTGGTGAAACCCACCTGATTATTGATCACAAAATGCACAGTGCCCCCGGTTTTGTAACCATCGAGCTGGCTCATCTGAACAAGCTCATACACCAGGCCCTGGCCGGCCACAGCGGCGTCGCCATGCAACACCACCGCGCAAGCCTTGGTATTGTCGCCACTATGCAGTGAATCGATCTTGGAGCGAACAATACCCTGAACCACGGCCGCAGAGGTCTCGAGGTGTGATGGGTTAGGCGTAAGGCTGATGTGTACGTTTTTGCCGCTATCGCTTTTTTGGTCGGAAGAATAACCCATGTGGTATTTCACATCACCATCAAAAAGAGAATCTTCGCTCGGTCTGCCCTCGAACTCCGTGAACACGTCCTTGTAGGTTTTGTTCATGATATTGGTGAGCACATTGAGGCGGCCACGGTGGGCCATGCCAATCACATAATCTTCGATGCCAAGGTTGGCACCATGTTCCATCAGCGTGTTAATGGCAGGGATCACCGCTTCGCCACCTTCCAGCGAGAAGCGCTTCTGGCCTACGAATTTGGTGTGCAGGAAGCTCTCGAATACGACAGCCTGCGTGAGTTTTTTCAGAATAGTGCGCTTTTCATCTTTCGAAAAAGACGGCGTGTTGCGCGATTTTTCCATGCGTTCCTGCATCCATTTCAGAACCTTGGGTTCGCGCATATACAGGTATTCTACGCCAATGCTCTGGCAATAGGTGTGTTCGAGGTGGGCAACAATGTCTTTGAGTTTGGCAGGACCGATCCCGATCTCGTTGCCAGCCTGAAAAACGGTGTCCAGGTCTTTATCGGAAAGGCCGAAGGTTTCGAGGTCGAGCGTAGGCTCGTAGTTGCGGCGCTGACGTACCGGGTTGGTTTTGGTGAAAAGGTGTCCGCGCTGGCGGTAGCCAGTAATCAGGCCCAACACTTTAAATTCTTTGGTGACGTTTTCGGGGATGGCGCCGCCCGGCGCGGTTTCGTAATTGGCTTGTGCGAAATCGAATCCTTTGAAAAAATCGCGCCACGAAGGGTCAACCGAGTTGGCATCTTTCGAATATTGCAGGTATAGCTCTTCGATTGCGTTTACATCGCTTGTGCCAACATAAGAAAATTTGTCCATTTGAATGTTGTTAAATCAAGGCACTAATTTAGTGATTTTAATCATGCTGAACCGAATAATTTGGCTTTTTTGGCCGCACTGGCAACCTGTTCCGGACTTGATCGAAAAGCGCAGTATTTGAGTATTTTTGCTACTTTTACACCGTGAAATCCATCGTCATCCTCTTCGTCCTGTGCATACAGGCGCTATGCCTGTCCGGCCAGGAAAATCAGACCCAAACGTTGCTGAAGGTAAAAGCGCTCCAGGAAAAAAAAGCGGAATATCACCGCCGGACAAATGGCGAAGTGGAGGGTTACCGTGTGAAAATCCATTTTAGTGCGGATAAATCAAAAGCCCGGGAGGCTCAGGCCAAATTCGACCTTAAGTATTCTGGGGTAACCAGTTACGAGGATTATCAGCAACCTAATTTTGTGATCATGGTTGGCGACTACAAAACCAAACTGGAAGCGCAACAACTCCTCAAAACCATCAAATCAGACTTTCCGTATGCCTTTATTGTAAAGTGCCGGGTAAGGCCAACGAGGCTTAATTAGTCTTTTTACTTGTCATTACGCCGAGCTTTAGCTGAAAAACATCGCCGAAGTATGATTTTCTCTGTCACAATTACTTTATTTTTACAGAATTTAAGCAATATAAATGTATGAAAACCATCGACAACCTATCTTTTGAAAACAAGCGCGCGCTGATCCGCGTGGATTTTAATGTGCCATTGAACGAGTCGTTTGAGGTAACCGACGATACCCGCATCCGGGCTGCTGCGCCTACCATCAAGGCTATTCTTGACAAAGGGGGTAGCGTGGTATTGATGTCGCACCTGGGACGACCAAAAGACGGACCAACCAATAAGTATTCGTTGAAGCACATTGTTGACGCCGTAAGTCGTTTGGTAGGTACCGAGGTAATGTTTGCCGGCGATTGTGTTGGCGATGAGGCATTTGCCAAGTCTTCGTCGCTTAAACCAAGCCAGGTGCTGTTGCTGGAAAATCTCCGGTTTTATAAAGAAGAGGAAAAAGGCGATGTTGGATTTGCTGAAAAATTAAGCAAGCATGGCGATATTTATGTAAACGATGCTTTTGGAACCGCTCACCGCGCCCATGCTTCTACTGCGGTAATCGCACAGTTTTTTGAACCTGCGGCCAGGTGCTTTGGTTACGTGATGGCAGGCGAAGTTGCCAGCATCGACAAAGTGATTCATGGTGCAGAAAAGCCTTTTACAGCGATTGTAGGTGGTGCCAAAGTGAGCGATAAAATCCTGATCATCGAACAACTGATGAATAAAGCCGATAACATCATTATTGGAGGAGGAATGGCTTACACCTTTATTAAAGCCATGAATTATTCCGTTGGTTCGTCGTTATGCGAACTAGATAAGCTGGATGTGGCCATTGATTTAATCAACAAAGCGCTGGATAAGAAAGTCAATTTGTTTATTCCGACAGATTCGGTTGTTGCCGATAAGTTTGCGAACGACGCCAGCGTTTTAACTACCGAGGGGTATGAAATTCCGGATAACTGGATGGGCCTGGATATTGGACCGAAGTCGATAGAAATGTTCAAGGATATCATTTCCAAATCAAAAACCATTTTATGGAACGGTCCGATGGGCGTGTTTGAAATGAGCAGTTTCGAAAACGGCACCAAGCAGATAGCCTTGGCTATTGCAGAGGCTACCAAAGCGGGCGCCTATAGCCTGATTGGCGGCGGCGATAGCGTGGCGGCGATCAACAAATACAACCTGGCGCCTGAAGTGAGCTACGTCAGCACAGGCGGCGGAGCTCTGCTGGAATACATCGAGCAGGGAAGCCTGCCAGGCGTGCGTGCTGTTGAGAGCTAAAGCCATCGGGCCGAACCGGTATGAGCCGCAAGGCGGCGGCAACAGGCCTTACCGATATTGGCAGCCGGTTCGCAATCATAAAAAATAATACTATATTTGACCCTTATAAACAACTAAAAGCCACATGGAATTATACCTGGATTCAGCCAACCTTAAAGAGATCGAAGAAGGATTCAAATTAGGGTTCTTAAATGGATTAACTACCACGCCTACTTTTATGCAAAAAGAAGGCATTACCGATATTGACGGTACGATTGTGAAACTCAGCAAAATCGTTCCGGTATTACAGATCGAGGCGTTGGGAAATACTGCCGAAGAAGTTCTGGCAGAGGCTGAGCGCCAACTGGCATTGGGACTGGATCCGAAAAAAACCGTGTTCAAGATTCCGGTATCGCTCGAAGGCGTACGCGCCTGCAAAATGCTGCGCGACAAAGGCTACCTGGTAAATGTGCACTTGGTGTACACCTTGCAGCAAGCTTATATGGCCATGCAAGCCGGCGCTACTTACGTATGTCCGCTGGTAGGACGCTTGCAAGACCAGGGCCACGACGCTCTGGCGCTGGTGGAACAGTGTGTAAATGCTGTGGAAGTTTACGGCTACGATACCAAGATCATGTTCTCTTCTGTGCGCCATGCCGAGCATGTGCGCAACGCCATCAATATCGGTGTGCATACCATTACCGTGCCGCTGAAAGTGATGAAACAACTCACCGAAAACAATTTTACAACATTGGGAACCGACCAGTTTATCATGGATACGCGTTTAATGATGGTGAAAGTAAAAGAAGCTATCAAAGGGATCAATCCATTGGTTCCTGAAAACACGTCGATTACCGATGCCATCGTGAAGATGACAGAATATGGCTTCGGCGCAATTACGGTAACCAAAGCCGACGGCAGCATCAAAGGTGTGTTCACCGATGGCAGTCTGCGCAAACTGATCGGTGAAAAAGGCCGCGATATCTTAAGCAAGAACTTGTCGGACCTCGAATATCGCGAACCTATTACCATTGACGGAAATGTGCTGCTGAACGATGCAAGTGTGCTTTTCAAAAAAACCAATGTGGATACCATCGTGGTAACAGATGGCGGAAAACCGGTAGGTATGCTGGATATCCAGGATATGAAAGGCTAATAGCCACCAAACGCAATTATTAAAAAAACCTTATTGGCAAGTCGCCGGTAAGGTTTTTTCTGTTTTAAACGATATATTTACGCCAGTGCCGGGATAAACCTTGATGCTCATGACCTTTTAACCTTTAACTGCCATGTCTCATATCACAGAACTATTTTTAAAAAGCGGCGGCTTGTTCCATACTTCCGAAGCCGAGATCATCGAAAAACTTCGTAAAATAAAAGCTTTTGTTTTCGATTGGGATGGCGTGTTTACCAATGCCGGCAAAGACCACAACCTCGATAGCAAATTTAGTGAAGCTGATAGCATGGGGACGAACCTGCTACGGTTTTCTTATTACCTGAACCATGGGCACATACCGTTCACCGCCATTATTTCCGGTGAAAAAAACACGGCAGCATTCACCTTTGTAGACCGCGAGCGGTTTCATTATTCTTATTCGAAGTTTGCTAATAAAATGCAGGCTGTTCGCCATCTCTGTGAGTTGAATCAATTGCAGCCACATCAGATTTGTTTTGTTTTCGACGATGTTCTCGACCTGGGCCTGGCAGAAGTGTGTGGGTTGCGGGTGTTTATTCCGCGAAAATCCAATCCTTTATTCAATGAATATGTAAGCCGCCACCAGTTGGCCGATTACGTCACCGGCGCCACCAGCGGCGAACATGCGGTACGCGAAGCTTGCGAATTGCTGATAGGACTTAGTGGGAACTACAATGAGGTAATTACCGAACGCAAAAATTTTTCGGACATTTACACCAGCTACCTCTCACAACGGAAGGCAACGACTCCGTTTTACTATACCACGCTCGATGGCGAGATCGTGGAATCGAAACAGCAGTAACCAAAGGGCTTAAACCGGATCAGACATGACCAAAAAGAACATCTGGCTTCTGGTGATGTGCCTTGTGTATGTAGGCGCAGGAATTAACCATTTCGCAAGTCCTGCGTTTTACCTCGGCATTATGCCCTGGTGGATGCCTTATCACCTTGAACTGGTGTACCTAAGCGGCCTGTGCGAAATTGTACTCGGTTTTGGTGTTCTTCCGCTTCGTACACGCAAAGTCGCCTCGCTTCTGATCATTGCCATGCTAGTGGTGTTTCTCAGCGTCCATATCCAAATGCTTTTCGATACCTTTGCCACGGGAGGATGGCTTTTCTGGGTTGCTTTGTTGCGCCTTCCTTTACAATTTGTGCTCATCCGTTGGTCATGGCTGGTGTACACAAAGTATAAGCAGCCTTTTGGCTTGAAAAATAATCGCTCTTGATTCAATAGCGTCGGACGTTAAGGCTTTCCTTTTTACTTTAATGCTACGATCTGTAGCAAAACACCGTGTGAAAAACCGGTAACTTTAAGGAGGTTTTTTTTAGTACCCATGAAAACGTCCGAGTCGCGCATACACGAAAAACTCAGCATCCTTGCTGATGCAGCCAAATACGATGTTTCCTGCGCTTCGAGTGGCAGCAAGCGCAAAAACGAAAATAAAGGCCTGGGCGATGCCACTGGCATGGGCATTTGCCATAGTTACACGGAAGATGGGCGCTGTGTATCACTCCTTAAAATTCTTCTAACAAATCAATGTATTTATGATTGCGCTTATTGCGTGTCGCGTAAAAGCAATGATATTAAGCGGGCCGCTTTTACCATCGAGGAAGTTGTAGAGCTTACCATCAATTTTTACAGGCGAAACTACATCGAGGGCTTATTTTTGAGTTCGGGGATTTTCAAAAATGCCGACTTTACCATGGAGCGCCTGGTTACCATTGCCAGGAAACTCCGCACAGAGCACAAATTCAATGGCTATATTCACCTGAAAACGATTCCGGGAGCAAGCGAAAACCTGATGAAAGAAGCAGGCTTATACGCAGATCGCCTGAGCGTGAATATTGAGTTGCCTACAGAAACCTCGCTCAAAACCCTGGCACCGGATAAGAATTATGAAGAGATCATGACGCCCATGAGTTACCTCAGTGAAGCCATCACCGAGTACAAGGCAGAAAAGGCGCTGATCAAATCGGCGCCGGTATTTGCGCCGGCCGGCCAAAGCACGCAAATGGTCATTGGCGCTACACCCGAAAGCGACAAGGACATCATGTTTCAGGCCAACACATTGTATCGACAGTTTAACATGAAACGCGTTTACTATTCGGGTTATATTCCTATCGGTGGCGATGAGCGCCTTCCCGGTATTGGCACTCCACCGCCGTTGATCAGGGAACACCGGCTTTACCAAACCGACTGGCTGATGCGTTTTTACGGATTCGACGTAAAGGAGATCGTAAGCGATGATCATCCAAACCTTGATGTAGATGTGGATCCGAAACTTGGCTGGGCGTTACGTAACCTTCATGAATTTCCTATCGATATCAACACAGCTGATTATGCAATGATTTTACGCGTGCCTGGAATTGGCGTTGGTTCGGCGCAAAAAATCGTGGCGGCACGCCGCTTTGGAAAACTCGACTGGTACCAGTTAAAAAAAATAGGCGTGGCGATGAATCGGGTGAAATACTTTGTGGTCTGTTCCAAACAGGATGTCTTGTTTGGGGATGCTACACCCGGCGCCATCAGGCATCGCATCCTGTCGATGGGAAAAAGTAAATACGAATCGGCCTATTCGCCACAACTGAGTTTATTTTAAATGCTGATTTTATCGTTGACTTCGGGAGCCTCAGTTAACGGTTGATGGTTGAGGCTCTCGTAACTACCAACTGAAACGATGACCCAATTCATTTACGATGGTACTTATACAGGCCTTTTTACTGCAATTTTCGACGTGTACGAAAGGCGTTGCGATGACGCGCAGATCGTTAAATCGCATGGTATGCAGGCATTGGTGTTTTCAGATAACATAGAAGTGTGTACCGATAACGCTAAAGCCGAGCGCGTGCTTAAAGGACTTCGCAAAAAGGTGTCGCCCGAGTGCTTTGCTAACCTTTATAGTTGCTATCTGTCGGAATTGAAAGGCATCGAAAATACCATCCTGCAATTTGTACAATATGTATTTGCCAGCCGGAAAAATGTAGAGGATAATTACGGGCACACAGCGGTATTGGATGTGGCACAGATTGCCCGTAAGGTAGGTCGCGAAAAACACCGCTTTGAAGCCTTTGTACGCTTCGAGAATATCGGTGACAGGCTGTTTTATGCGCCCATAGACCCCGACTATAATGTGTTGCCGCTTATCGTACCGCACTTCAAAAGACGTTACGCCGACCAGGATTGGATCATCTATGATACCAGGCGCAAATATGGTGTTCACTACAGCGAGGCAACCGGGGAGTTGCATGAGGCCGTAATTGATTTTAGTGTCGAGCGGAACGACCGCGCTCTTACCGGTATTTCTTTCGACCCCGATGAAACGCTTTACCAAGATCTGTGGAAGAACTATTTTAAGAGCACCAATATTCCCATGCGACGGAACATGAAGTTACACTTGCAACACGTTCCGAAACGGTATTGGAAATACCTTGTGGAGAAAAAGTAAAGTGGATCAGATCTCAACGCCAAACAAAGTAGCATCGTCGATTTGTTCGCGGCTGTCTTTAAATTCGGCGAAGAAACGGCCCAGGAAATCTATTTGTTGGCTGAGCGGCAGGTTTAAACTGGTGCCGATTTCCCGCATCATGCGGCCTTTGAACATTTTTTTTCCATCGGCGCCCTTCTGGTCATAGTATCCATCGGAGTACAGGAAAAAGCGATCGCCGGGAATTACCGGAACCACTGTGTCGGACATTGTTTCGGAGGCCTGTGCCAAAAATGAGCAACATGCTTTTATTTCCTGGAGACTTCCTCCCGACGCCAGGCACACCGATTGGCTGATGGAGGCAATGTAAGCGTTTTGTTCCTGTGCATGAAAAATGAGCAGAGAAATTGCAAAACTTTCCCGAAGTTCTTTTCCTTTCATGTACGTTTCGGCAAACTTTTCCAAAAGTTCCCTAATAATTGCAGAAGGCCCCTTGAAGGATGTAATGTTTTCGATGATGCCGTGGAGAATGGAGTTAACGGAAAAGGATAGTAGCGCACCCGGAACACCGTGTCCTGCACAGTCCACAACGGCAAAGTAATTGATCGGCCCGTTTTTATATGTATAGAAGAAATCACCGCTTACAATATCTTTCGGAGCGTAAAAAAATGCAGTTTGCACAGTACCGAATTGACGGTTGAGGTAGGGTTGAGAGGGCAGAATACTGTCCTGTATCTTCTTCGCATATTCGATGCTTTCGATGATGAGCCGGTTCTTTTTGCTAAGTTCCTCGTTGCTTTGCGAAAGTTGAACGGTTTTGTTTTGTAATTGTTTGGTGCGTTGCTCTACCCTTGCCTCCAATAGTAGATTTTGTTTTTTTACAGCCCGAAGCCGCATGCGGAAGAAGCCATATATCAGCAAAAGACTTACGGCTATTATTAAAACCAAGAACCACACCGAACGGTAAAAAGGCGTGGCAATGTGAATGGTAATAGATGCCTTGCCGGCAGGGTTTCCTACCTGCATGACCTCGAATGTATATGTTCCGGGATTCAGGTTAGTATAAGAAACTTTGGTATCGGCCGACGGAACCGACCAATCGCCATTGAGGCCGAGGAGTCGGTAAGTAAAAAACTCTTCCTTAAGCCGGCGGTGGTTAACCGAAACAAACGAGATGGTGAAATCGTTCTCCTTGTAACGAAGTTGTACAGGAACAGTGGCTGGTACAAATTCCTGCAGGTAATTGTGCCTGTTGCGGAACACCAGCGAAGCCGAGTCTTTGACAATATCATTGATAAAAAGGCGCGATCCCCGACCGAAACCGGCATAATTCACAGGTTTGTACCTGAATACCGCATTGGCCGCCCCAATCCAAATGTAATTCGAATCCGAAAATAATGGTTTATTGGTAAGGTCACTCTGAGTCAGGCCGAACTTTTCGTTGACGAGTACAAAGCGGTTACCACTGTTTTTTGCCGGCAACATGTTTAGCTGGATCAATCCTTTGCTGCAACTGGTAAACAGCAAGGTGTCGATGATCTGCAAGCCAAAAAGTTCGTTACTGGCAAATCCTGTTTTCCGGTAATTGGCGTACACCTGTTCGCCTTCTACACACACAAGCCCTTTGTCGGTAGCAGCCCAGGCATTGCCATATTTATCGGGGCATACAAAATTAGTGACCAAAGGAGGAAATTCACGATGAGAATCATGGTTGATAAGCCTTATGTTATTTTCTGTGTAACAGATCACACCGCTTCCTCCTGCCACCCATAGCCTTCCTTTCGCGTCGGTTGCGAGGTTTTGGAAATACGTTCCTGGCAGTCGGCGTTGCAGGGTATCCATGCGGTTAGTTGCCGGATCGTATAAAACCACGGTCCGTTTAAAAGCCAGATACACTTTATCGCCAGAGGCCATAGAATATAAAGCGATATTGTCCTGCTCTTTGCTTTTTACCGTAAGCCATGTTTCTTTCCCATCCGGATCGATCTTTACAAAACCTTTATTGTAAATGGTGAGGTAAAAATTGCCGAAAGCATCTATGCTCAGGTGCCTTGCCGCGCCGTCAGGCAATCCGTGTACTTTAAAAGCGGGTACAAAACGTCCTGAGTCGTTGTTGAGGCGGTAAACAGCAGCTTTATTGGTAAGCGCAAAAATAGTTTTATGCTTATCCATGGCAATGGCATTTACAGGGTTCGGCACATCAAATTTTAAGATGTCGCTGGCCAGCAACTTAAACAAACCATTTGAAGTTGTTCCTACCCAAAGGATATTATCTTTATCTACTGCCAGACATTTAATTTCGGTTTCGTCGATGCCGTTCTTCTCATCGTATTTCCGGAAAGATACCAGGTCGCGCGTACTCACCAGGCCGTTGCTGGTTCCCAGCCAAAGCACTTGCTTCTTATCCACTACCATGCAACGCACATTTTCTTCGGGTAAGCCGTTGGCTTTGGTAATGTGCCGCAGGTGGCTGAGGCGGTCAATCACAAAAATTCCCCTGGAAGTAGAAACGAGTAATTGACCGCGGAAGGCTTTAAGATCGGTTACTGCGCCAAAATCGGTATGAAATTCCGTGGACAGGTTGATTAAACTGCCGTCTTCCCGGATCATAAACAGCCCTTGCCGACTTCCCACATACTCTTTGCCATCGGGAGCGCGGTAATACGAGGTGATCATTTGCAGTTGCTTAACGGTGCGCACGACACTGTCGTTTACCAGGGTAATAAGCCCGAAGTTCGAGGAGGTCTGGACGGTATTCTGGCTGACCGCAATGAAGAGCACATTTGGTGTAAGTGAATCGTGGAACAGCCGATTCTTATTGAAGATGCTGTCTGGCGTTATGATGCTGAGCGCTCCCTGTGCGCCCACATACATCTTGTTCCTGTCTTTATTTAAAGCGAGGCACCGCACCAGGTCAGAGGGCAGGCCAATGTCTTCGTTCAATACCTTGAACGTGCGCCCATCGTAGCGGCAAATGCCACTGCCGAAGCTGGCTATCCAGATAACGCCGTTGTCATCGGGCTCAATGTCGTAAATGATAGAAGAAGGCAAGCCGTCTCTTACCCCGATCTTTTTAAACGTTTGGGCGCTTAAAAGAACCGGAAAAAGAACAGAGGCCAGCAACAGGTAAAAACATCGTCGTGTTTTCAGAATCAATCTTTTGTTATATAATTAAATGTAATGCCGCAAAGCGCTTCCATTTCTTTTCCGGCATCGAGCATATCGAGGTCATCAGCATGGTAATACCAGTCGATCTCAAAATTGATCCTGAATTTTTTGGCCCCGGTATTTACCAGCAGAGTAAATAAATCGAAAAGTACTTTGGCTGATGTCGAGTTGAAATAATCCAGGTCAATTTTCAATTTTTTCGTAACAACAATATCGGAGTCCCGCATATCATTCAGTACATAGAAATAGTTGAAATAGTCGTTGAACCAGGAGAACACACGTTCATAATATTTCAAAGGATTTTCAGGCCGGCTTTCGCCGCTAATGGAGAATATATTTTCGTAGTGGTTAAGAACAATATCGGGGCTTATATCGTCGCCTTTGATGTTAAGTGGTTCCATAAGCAGTTGAGTTTATTTTGAAATTGATATTGAACAGAAATCCGGCATTATAATTTTTGAAATGGTAATGGTATCCATCGCATTTCAGGATCATATCCAATAAGCCCAATCCGGCAGTAGATACCTCGGAATATTGTTTATTGGAAATGATATCGAGTTTCATGTTCCGTAAATCTTCTTTGTTTTTCGACATAAATTGATCCAGCTTTCGGTGGATCGATTCTTTTTGCCGGGTGTTAACGATGTTAATGGTATCTACCAGGTAATGGTCATGTTCCCTCGAAACGAGAAGCAGCGACCGATAATCTACCGCACCGTCGTCAGGAAAAAAATTGTGTTTGATAATGTTCTCTACACATTCGTTGATGGTGTTGTAGAGCCGCTTGGAAACCACTGTGGACTCATTGTTGTTTTTCAGCGAAACGGTAATGATTTTCAATGCTTCATTAAGGATGTTTTTATTGATATATCCGTAGTAGCTAAACAACACATTGTGGTTGTACAGAAATTCAGGGAAAGAAGAATGCACCATCATACATCACTAAGATATAGGAATTAAGCGAAAAAGCAAACGGTGGAAACCACGTAAAACTACTTATTGTGCAATGTCCATTCTTTGGCAAAATAGGTTAAAATAACCGATGCCCCGGCACGTTTCATGCTCAGCAGTATTTCGTCTCGCACCCGCACGCCATCTATCCATCCTTTAGCGGCAGCGGCTTTCACCATCGAGTATTCGCCGCTTACGTTGTATGCCGCAATAGGCAAATCGAAATGTGTGTTGAGGTCTTTGATGATGTCAAGGTAGCTCAGCGCAGGTTTTACCATCAGGAAGTCGGCGCCCTCTTCGATGTCGAGTTGCGCTTCAATCAATGCCTCGCGGCTGTTGGCGGGATTCATCTGGTAGGTTTTTTTGTCGCCAAATTTCGGCGCACTGTCCAGGGCATCACGAAACGGATTGTAAAAACCACTCGCATACTTGGCGGTATAGCTCATGATAGATACTTCTTCGTGTCCGGCTTCATCAAGTGCTTCACGGATAAAGCCCACACGCCCGTCCATCATGTCGCTCGGGCCAATGATATCGATGCCACAGTCGGCTTGCGCTACCGCCATTTTCGCGAGAATGTCGAGGGTTTTGTCGTTCACAATTTTGCCGTTCTCCACCAGTCCGTCGTGTCCGTCGCTGCTGTATGGATCCATGGCAACATCCGTCATGATACAGGCTTCCGGAAATTTCTTTTTAATGAGCGTGAGTGTTCTAAGGTACACACCTTTGGTGTTCAGGCTTTCTGTTGCCGTTTGGTCTTTCAGCTTATCTGCAATGCTCGGAAACACATCGAATGCGGTAATACCAAGTTTGAGGCAGCTTTCAATTTCTTTCAGGATCAGGTCCGGGCTCCAGCGGAAAATGCCAGGCATCGACTTCACCTCGCTCTTTTTATTTTTGCCGTCGATAAGGAATAGCGGATAAATAAAGTCGTTTACCGACAAATGGTTTTCCTGAACCATGTTGCGGATGGCGGCAGATTTGCGGTTTCGGCGAGGGCGATGTGTGATCATGATGTCGTATTTAAGTTAAATAATAAGCACTACTGAAAAGTTGCTGCGAGCAGAGGCGATATGTCTTCATCCAATCGGCTGTTTTGTGTCTTTCAATCCCCGGTACATAATATAAACCCCTACACACATGATGATGTGACTGAGATCCATGTGGTTGAACCAAACCGAGCATGCGAGTTTAAGCACATGCACCAACACCGCCAGCACTGCTATGCCTACCCCAATAAGCATGTTTCGGCTGAGCACCGCCTGTGTTTTTTTATAATGGATGCTTTCGAGTACCGTTACCATGCCAAGCAGGCCAAAAGCCGAGTGAATTTCAACTACAATAAAAGTAAAGAATACGGCGGTTAAGACCAAGGCCAGCAGCACTTCAGCGTAGTTGATGTATAACAGCCGCCGGAAAGTGGTTTCGCTGATCGATGAGCGACTGTGGTAAAGCGCCGCGAAAGCTGCAAACGATGCACCGGCCACGTTAGCTTCCCAGCCGATTATTTTAGCACCGAATCCGAATACATAAAGAAAAGCATGACCGATGATTGCCGAGATGAGTGTAGAAATACCTGTGCCCAGAAAAAACAAGCGGTAGAGGTTAAGCCCTGTCTGATGGCGGTGCTCTCTCGTATTGAAATAAGCAAACAGGCAAATTCCGGCAAATAGAAAATCCGTAAGGGTCGTCACCGGTTCATCGATGCGGATGCCGCCCAGGTAAATGCTCGGATTTTGAAAAGGAACCATGAATGCGTTTATTTTACAGTGTGTGCAGAATAGCCCTGAACAAGCCCAAATCGTCAAACGCAACAGGTTTATGGATTTGCTCTGCTTTTACCTTGCCTTTCGTTAGAAGCGATTTTTCGGTAGATTCTCCCATAGCAATCACCTTTTGATGCGGATGAATGCTGTTTTTTTCCAGGAACGATTCGGCATTGCTCGGGCTGGTAAATACCAGGATATCGGTTTTGGGCGACACTTCGTAAGGCACTTTGAGTGTGGCATATATCGGCAGATCGATCACATTCTGCTGTTTGGCAAATTGCCACTGAATGGTGCGCATACTGTCGCGGGCGATCGGGAACACCACTTTGCCCGGGCCAACGCGCGCGGCAAATTGTTTCCCCACCAATTTGGTATCGGTACTGGTGCCAATAAAATCAGCACGCTTGCCAAATTCGCGCAGGGCCTGCGATGTACCTTTGCCCATGCAACCTATCTTGGTATTGCCGATATCGGGTTTTTGCATAAAGAAAAACTCAACGGCGTGCTTGCTGCTAAAAAACAACCAGTCGCTCTTTGGCAGTTCTTTCAGCGTTAGTTTTTTAAGATCGATCAGGCTTTTGTTTTCAACCTTAAAACCGAGCCGGTCGAGCCAGGTGTTGAGGTGATTGTTTTCGAACGCCTCGCGCGAAATAAACACCGATTTCCCGGCATTGATGCGACGAATGTGATCGACGATTTTTTCAGGTAAGTCTTCCGTATTGGTGGTTTCGTAGTAGAGTTGCTTTGGCTGCGTGTTCCATGCATCTGCCACGGCTACCGACACTTTAAATAATTTCCGGTCGTGCTCATTCATTTCCACGTCGCAGTATGCGCCAAGCGGAAGCTGGCAGCCGCCATCCAGTAAGTTCAGAATGCGCCGCTCAATATTGATATTTACCAACACATCGTAATCACAGATGGCATCGAAAATATCGGTGAGCTTGTAATCATCTTCGCGGATTTGCCAGGCCAGCACACCCTGAGCCGGTGCCGGAATGAACTCCGTTGGTTCGAGTTGCTCAACGTGAAAGTCGGAGAGGTCGAGGCCGAGTCGCTCGAGTCCGGCTGCAGCCAATAGAATAGCATCGTATTGTCCGTCGCGCAGTTTCTGAATGCGTGTGGGCACATTTCCTCTCAGGTCGCTGATTTCCACGTCGGGCCTGAAAGCCATCAATTGTGATTTCCGGCGAGCCGACGAAGTGCCAACTTTAGCGCCTTCCTTTAATGAGAATTTTTTGCCGTCCTCCACGCACTCTTCCCGCATCACAAGCCAGTCGGCCGGGTTCTCGCGCGACGATACGCCGGCAATGATCAATCCATCCGGGTTTTCGGTGGGGAGGTCTTTATGGGAATGTACTGCTACATCAATGCTGCCAGCCAACAACTCTTCCTCCAGCTCTTTGGTAAAGAAACCTTTACCCTCGAGCTTATCGAAACTTGTGTTCCATTGCTGAGAGGTATCACCCTTTGTGGAAATGATTTTGATTTGAACCTCGTGGCCTTGTTTTTCCAAAAGTTCTTTGGTGTAATTTGCTTGCCAGAGTGCAAGCTCGCTGCCGCGTGTGCCAATTGTTATCATCCGGTTGCCGACTAAAAATTAGAGGCTACAAGGTAAGTTATTTTTTGCAATGTTTTTTTGGATTCACCGCAAAAGCCTGCAATTTTGAAAGACAGAAACCGACGGAACAAAAACAGAAAAGTGTCATGTAGCCTTAGCGCGTTTGTATTTACACACTAGCTTACCGGAAGAAAAACCATAAAAAGAAGCCGGATATCAGCACACCAGAAAACACCAGGCCGCCACGCCAGCCTTTGCCAGGCTTTTCCCACAGAACGGAATAGGAAACCGTTCCAAGATTGAATAGCCAGATAATACCAATCCAAATGCTTTTCAGGGCTACAGATAGAACCTTGATGGCCATTTCCCCGAGGAGATCAGCTATCAGCTCTGGCAAATCCAAGCATTCTTTGATTAATGATTATCTTCGAGGAACACACGCTTGGCCGTTTTGATCGTAAGCGCGTTGTATTTCTTCTCCATGTAGCTCAGTACTTTTTCCAGTACTTCTTTGCTTTCGCTGTTAAGCTGGTTCAGGTCTTTGGCAAACACTTCATTGAGCGCAGTTTCCTTAATGGACTTAATTTGTTTTGGTATCTCACCAAAAGCTAGTTCGATGCGGCGTTCTTCGAAAAGGTGTTTAAACTCCTCCACTTTAGAGTCGATGATGGCTTTGCAAACCTCTACTTCGCTTTCGCGTTTAGAAAGATTTTCGATCGCCTGTTTTTTGAGCGACTCGATATCAATGTAAAACAGATCGTGCTGTTTGAGAATCCGGGCATCAACGTCGGCCGGAAGCGCGAGGTCGATCACTACTTTTTTAGATGTGCTGTTGTTGAGCAGCGATGTATAAACTGCTTCCGTGATCACCGGTTCCTGCGATGCAGTGCAGGTGATGAGTACATCGAAACCTTCATGAAAGTTGCCGATAGAGGAGAGTTCGTATGCCTTTCCGTTAAGCTCTTTGGCCAATTTTTGCGCATTGGTCAGTGTGCGGTTAAATACCGTGAAATTGGCATATTCATGTTTTTTCAGGTACTTAGCCATGTTGGCATTGGTTTCGCCGGCGCCAACAAACACAATGCGCGCATTATTCTTAATGCCCAGGTTGCGTAGCTGCCGGTATGCCAACGATACGATAGAAACCGGGTTTCGTGCAATATTGGTTTCGGTATATACTTTTTTAGCAGTTTCGATGGTGTGTTTTACCGCCAGGCGAATGGCATCGCCTGTTATGCCCAACTTATTGCAAAACTCGTAAGCCTTGCGCACCTGGGTAATAATTTCGCGCTCGCCTACCACCAGCGAGTCGAGCGACGCCGACACATTGAATAAATGCCTCAGGGCGTCTTCTCCTTTATGAATGCGGATTTTGTCGTGCATTGATGCCAACTCTTCCTGGCTTAAGCCAGAGTTGACGTCAAGCAGCAATGTCGTTATAAATTCAGCATCAATATCGCGCGTGGTGTTCATCACAAATTCCACCCGGTTGCAGGTACTTAAAAAAAGCAATTCTTTAAGCTCCATTTTGGAGCGGATGGTTCCAAGGGATTGTTCCTGATGAATCTCGTCTAAATGTAACTTACCAATTAAGTCAAGTGGAGCCGATTTGTGGGTAAGAGATATGATCTTAAAAGAGTCCATATAACACAGCAAAGGTCGGAATAAGCCCGTTTTTGTGTGTCATCGTAGTGTCATACCCTGATATTTATATGGATTCTAAATAAGAAGCCCGGCAATTTGCTATTTTTACATAATGAGACCGTTTTTCCTACCAATATGGGTTTTATTGCTGGCGAATATTTTTTATATATCGACCAATGCACAAACTCATGCAGTTGATAGCATTTTCCGTCGTTATGAAACGTTGAACGACCGAGAAAAGATCAGTGAGGCGCCGGAAGCCGTCATGCTGCTTAACCAGTACAACGCCCGGGAAAAAGGGCATGAGGTAATTGCCTTGCTTTCCGGGGTGAGTGCCCCAAAAGGCGGCGAGAAATACAAGCAGGGAATAGTGTTGTTGTCGAAAGCGCTGCTCTACAAAACCGACAGTACCGAACAGTGTACCCGATATGCCCAGGAGGCGGCTTCATACCTCGAGGGCCACAACATACAGCGTGCCGAAGCCCTTAGTTTATTGTTGATGAGTTATTACGGGAGAGGGCGTTTCGATTCCACCATACAGGTTGGAGAACGGCTTTTGCCGGAGATTCGTAAAAGCACAAACACGGGCAGCGAACTTGAAGCCCTGATGTGCATAGGCCGTAGCTATGATTTTTTGGGGAACCGAAAAAAGGCCATTGAAGTAAACCTCAAGGGCATTAGCCTCGCCAAACAACATCACAAAGAAATCAAGTTGGCAGAGTTGTATATCAGCATGTCAACCTTCTATAAAGGAGAAGACGTGCAGATTGCAAAGCGGTATGCGCTTCAATCCATAAGCGTACTCAGGAATAGCAAACATAGTCAGGTGAGCCAGGTAATGAATGCCGCTTACCTGATGATTGGCAACGTTTATTACGACCTCGCGCAAACAGACAGTGCCATGTACTATTACGAACTGTCGAGAGACGCCTCGCTCCGTATCGGCGACCGGCGCACGTATCTTTCCGCCATTGGTAACATTGCAAATGTGCTGTATGAGCAAGGCAACTACAACAAGGCCCTGGAGTATAATCTGCTCACCCTGGCCGAGTACAGGAAAATAGGACTTAACAGCGAGATAGCTGTCGCGTTTGGATCACTGGCCGACATTTACAAAGACATGAAGCTGTATCGAAAGGCCATCCCTTACTACGACTCTGCGCTTGCTGTCACCAAATTGATCGGTTCGGCCGACGATTACATTTACAATTACAAAGGATTGAGTGAAACGTATGAGATGCTTGGCGATTACAAGGAAGCCTTTCGCTACTACAAACTCTACCGCATGTGGAACGATTCGATCAACAACAACCAAAATTCGAAAAAAATAGCACAGTTGGAGTTGGATTATAAATACAAGACCGAACAAAAAGAGAAAGACCTCATTCAGCAGAACAAGGATTTACTGACCCAGGAAAAGTTGAGCCGGCAGAATTACATCATCTGGACAGGCGTGTTTGGCACCTTGATTTTAGTGGTTTTTTTGATATTTACCGTCAGGACGAACATCAACCGAAAAAAAGTCAATGCAAAACTTCAGGCATTTAATGAAGAAGTGTTGCGGCAAAAAGACATCATTGAAGAAAAGAACAACGAAATTACCGATAGCATTACGTATGCCAGCCGCATCCAGCAAGGTGTGATACCCGACGAAAGTGAAATGAAAACACTCTTCCCGGAACACTTCGTGTTTTTTAAACCACGCGACATTGTAAGTGGCGATTTTTACTGGGCTAACCGGAATGCGCGCGGAAAAGCCACCCTGGCAGTAGCCGATTGTACCGGGCATGGCGTGCCAGGCGCATTCATGAGTTTGGTAGGAAACACGCTGCTCAACCAAACACTTAACCATCCTGGCATCGATACGCCGGCTCAGGCCCTTGATTACATCAACCAGCAATTGCCGCGTACCATCAAAAGCAAAAGTAGCACCGGTGCTATCAAAGATGGGATGGAAATAAGTATGTGTGAGTTCGATCAGGAGACGAACAGCCTTACATTTGCCGGGGCCAATACCAACATTTACCTGGTGCGGCAAGGCCATATTCAGATATACCGCGGCGATAAGCAACCAATAGGCGACAACCTTGCGGGAAATACGTTGAACTATACCAACCATAGCATCAGTCTTTGCAAAGGCGATTGTATTTTTATGATCACGGATGGTTTTGCCGACCAGTTTGGAGGCGAAAAGGGAAAGAAGTTTAAATACAAGCCTCTGGAAGACCTGTTTTGCGTGATATCGGCGAAAAACCCTGACGAACAGCTACACCAGGTCGCTTCCACTTTTAACAATTGGAAATTAAACCACGAACAGGTGGATGACGTCTTAGTGATTGGCGTTAAGGTATAGGCAGAGCATAATGGTTAGGCACAATACTTGTTGTTTGACAGATGTGACGATTTTGGGTTGCGTGTCTTTGCTTCGTTATTTTTTGATTATATTTAATTTCTAAACTAAACAACCAGATGAAAACAAAAAGCCTATTATTTGGAATCTCGGGCGTATTGCTGGCCTCTGCTCTGGCATTTACTTCCTGCAAAAAGAAGCAAGCCTTCAAGAAAGAAGACGGCCAGACCTCAGCCGATAACCGTACCGTACAAAGCGAGAACGACGCAGCGGTAAACGATGTAAACACCGAGATCAGTAACAGTTCGCTCCTGCGTGGCCGTACCTCCAATGGCGCCAGCATCCAATCTGTACTCGGCATTACCGCTACAGGCTACAGTGTTGATACCACCGGTATCCATCAGGGAACGATCAAGATCAACTACGACGGCACAACCATCAGCAACCGTACGCGTACCGGCTCTATTCGCCTCACCATCCAAAATTATGCACAAGGCAAGCGCTGGAAAGACCAGGGCTGCGTGTTACAGGTTGACTACCTGTCGTATAAAATTACCCGCGCGTCCGATAGCAAGAGTGTTCAATTTAACGGAACACAATTGCTGACCAACGAAACCGGCGATGGCTGGTGGGAATTGCTCGTGACCAAAACCAAATCGAGTATTGCCACTTCTGTTACAGGCACCAACCTCAACGTACTGTTCGACGATGGTAAAACAGCTGTGTATAATATCAACCGCCGCTTTACCTACACGTTCCCTAACAACATCCTTACCTGCACCGGCGAGGGTATCGGTTCTGCGGATGGCTTGAGCAACCTCGAAAACTATGGCACCACACGCGATGGAGATGCCTTTACCAGCCAGGTTTCTACGCCTATCGTATGGAATCTCACATGCGGTTGGTGGGCACCTATTCAGGGAAACGCCGAGATCAAAGTTGACAGTAAAGATTTTTCGCTTAACTGCACATTTGGTGTTGATGCCAGCGGGAATCCGGTTTCGGTAGGAGCCAACCAATGCCCTTATGGCTGGAAAGTAGAGTGGACTTACAAAAACAAAACAAGTAAAAAGATCTTTGGGTATAGCTGATCATTCAGAACCCCCTCAAAACAAAAGCCCGCGGTATTTCTCTGCGGGCTTTTGCTTGTAAAAGACTTTGTGTTCTGTCTCGTCCTAAAAAAACCGTAGCACTCGTTGCTACGGTTTTTTTAGGAAAAGCTACTATTAACCAAAAGCGTTGAAACCGGTTACATCCATGCCGGTAATCAGCAAGTGGATGTCGTGAGTACCTTCATAGGTTATCACCGACTCGAGGTTCATCATGTGACGCATAATCGGATACTCGCCCGTAATGCCCATACCGCCGTGGATTTGGCGCGCTTCACGGGCTATCTGCAAGGCCATGTTTACGTTGTTGCGTTTTGCCATACTGATCTGCGCTGGCGTAGCACGGTTCTCGTTTTTAAGAACGCCCAAACGCCAGGTAAGCAATTGTGCTTTGGTAATTTCGGTGATCATTTCAGCCAGTTTCTTCTGCGTAAGCTGGAAAGCGCCGATCGGCTTACCGAATTGGATACGCTCTTTGCTATAGCGCAGGGCACTGTCGTAGCAGTCCATCGCGGCACCGATTACGCCCCACGAAATACCGAAACGGGCACTGTTGAGGCAACCAAGCGGACCTTTCAGACCTTTGATGGTTGGGAAGATATTTTCTTTAGGTACTTTCACATTGTCAAACACCAGCTCGCCGGTAGCACTGGCTCTGAGGCTCCATTTGCCATGTGTTTCAGGTGTGGTAAAACCTTCCATGCCGCGTTCCACAACTAAACCGCGGATATCTCCGGCTTCGTCCTTAGCCCACACGACGGCAATGTCTGCAAATGGAGCATTGCTGATCCACATTTTAGCACCATTCAGGATCACGTGTTTGCCGTCGCCGGCATCTTTAAAGTTCGTGATCATGCCAGCAGGATTACTGCCATGGTCAGGTTCTGTAAGACCAAAACAGCCCATCAGTTCACCCGCAGCCAGTTTCGGCAGGTATTTTCTTTTTTGCTCTTCGCTGCCGTACGAATAGATCGGGTACATTACCAGTGAGCTTTGTACGGAAGCCGTCGAACGCAAGCCGCTGTCGCCGCGTTCGAGTTCCTGCATGATAAGGCCGTAAGAGATCTGGTCGAGGCCAGGGCCGCCATATTCGGTTGGTATATAAGGGCCAAAAGCGCCAATCTCGGCAAGTCCTTTGATCCATTGTTTTGGGAAAGTGGTTGTCTGGCAAGCCTCTTCCACAATAGGAGTTACTTCTTTTTTTACCCAGGCGCGGGCGGTGTCGCGAATCAGCTTTTGTTCGTCTGTCAGCAATTCGTCCATTAAATAATAATCGTGAGCCTGAAAGTTGTCTGTAGCCATAATGTGAATATGTTTTAAAAGTCAGCAATATTACGAAAAATACCTTGCTTCCCGAAACCAAATATTGCTTTTAGGACAGTGTGCCGGAACCTTGTTCGGCTCATGAAAAGGCACAAAAAAGCCCTCACAATGTTTGTGAAGGCTTTGAGAAAGTATCTGAAACCAGAATGTTAGTGGTGAGCCTCTTCAGCTGCTGTTTCGGTATGTGCGGCAGAGTCTGCCACCACCGGTGTCGTTTCGCTCATAGCCGCCCCATCGTGTTTTTCCATATGCTCTTCGTGAGCAGGCGTTTGATCGTGTCCTCCATGTTCGCCGTGTCCGCCTGCTTCTTGTTCGCATTTGGTACCGTCTTCGCAGCAGTGGCTTTTTTTATCGCAGGCATTTACAGCCAACACAATAATAAGCACCGTTACCAAAGCTAAAATCATAGGTGTGCGGAAAGAAACAGTTTTTGGTTCTGACGAATGATTGTCGTGATGATCGTGGCCTGAGCTCATAGGATGGATTTAAAAAAATTAATGGGGTAAAAATAATTGATTTATTGGTTATAAAAAATTATTGTACTGAAATTTTTAGCGACTGCTTACCGGATTTTCCTGAAACAGTAAGGACATAAAGGCCTTTGGCAATGCCCGATACGTCTGTTTTAAGCATTTGCGGGTAGGCGCCGGATTCCAGCGATCCCAATGTTCTCACGTGGCGGCCCTCAAGATCATACAGATCAACCGACAGGCTTTCGGTTGAGGAGCCTGACACAATTGTAAGTTCATTGCTGGCTGGGTTCGGGAATACCGACATCACAGGGTTGAAGGTAGTTTCGCCGACAGACGTGATGACGCGTGCATGGTCGCGGTAGCGCACCTGTGTTGGTGTGAAGTTTCCACCGATCACGTTGCCCAGCACTTCCAGGTAAGGTATTTTTTCGCCCGTGGTAAGCCATTGGTAGCTTCGCATGTAATTGGGAAACCCAAATTTGTTGAAGCCAGCCGGCAGGGCCGAAATGGTAATGGTATCGATCGAATATTGTGTTGTTACCACACGGAGGCAGGATGCAGTTCCATACGGCGTGGTGATGGTTCCCCAGCCATCGGCTTCCGTGATCCGGTAGCCCTGTTTCTTGTATGTAAACGGAATGAGTGAATTGCTGGGTGTGGAGAGCTTGAACGTGGTCGAATCGCGATTCCCGTAAGCGAGTGGAAATTTGTAAAGTTCGTCTTCATCGCTATACGTAGCGCCTATCGGCACGCCAGACATGGTAAGGCCCAGGCCTTCTGAGTTGAACGAAGACGGAGTCGTTACTTTTCTGTAGAAGCTGTAAATATTCCGGATGCTGATCGGGTTTCCGGGAATGGCCGGAACCGGCAGGGAGTCCATGATTTTTTCACCATATTTTGGAAACAAGAAGTAAAAGAAATAAGGCGTTTGGGCCGACGCCTGGAATTTGCGGATATCCTGGCCGGTAGGAGTCATCGAAAAGCTCCAGGAATAATTGGTGCCGGTAGCCGTAAAGTTGCCCACAGACGATACATTGGCTGTGCTATAGCGGCAGGTGTCGCCCGAAACAGGCATGTTAGAAGCCGTGATGCTGATCTGGGCGCTCAGGAATACGGGAAAAAAGCCGAACAGGGAAAGTAGTCGTTTTTTCATAAAGATATATTTTGAATTAAATATACAATAATTTCCAGCCGGGTGCGGAAGATTTGAAAGAATGAATGATAAAACGGCACCCAAAACGAGGTTATTTTTGCGGTGTAATCGGAACCCTATCACCAGCTTCCGCCTGAGCCACCACCGCCACCACGCCCGCCGCCGAAGCCACCAAAGCCGCCACCCGAAAAACCGCCGCCGCCGCCAAAGCCACGGCCGAAACCGCTGCCCACATAAGTGATACCTCGGCCGCCGGATCCGCCCGATCGAAACAACAGCAATACCGCTATAATTACGAGAATAATGAATAGAATAGGATGATCCTGAACCCAGTTTCCTTCTGCCGGCCGGCGTTTCTGATGGATGTCGTATTCCTTTTTTGCCGCCTGCATCAGCGACTGCGATCCATAGAGCAAACCTTCGTAGTATTTACCTTCACGAAAGTAGGGGAGCATGTCGTTTTCGCGAATGTGTTTTGTTTGCAGGTCGGTAATGGCGCCTTCGAGGCCATATCCAACCGAAATGAAGAGCTTTCGCTGACCCTCGCCGCCCGTAGGTTTCAGCAGAACCACGACACCATTGTTGTTTTTCCGGCTCCCGATCCCCCAATTGTTGAGGATGGCCGTGGCAAAACTCGCCTCATCCATGCCCTGCAAATCATCCACGATCACAATGCAGATTTGGTTTGTGCTTTCGTTGCTGAAATCCTCCAGCATGCGTTCCAGGCTTTTTTCCTGCTGCGCTGATAACAAGCCGGTTTGTTCCGACAGGTTGTTGACCAGGCGTTGGGGCGAAGGGCGCGGTGGAACCTGTGCCGCTGCCATGCCCAGAATGAGGCAGAACAAGCAGGTAAAGATGTTTTTTGCGATGCGGGTCACTTAGTAAGAAATATCGTTGGGTAATTCGTTGCGGTCGTCGTTTTGTAACGGAAAATGTGCTTTTAGCTTTTCTCCGCACAAGCCAATGGCCATTTCAAGACCAGTGATGTAATCGCCACGCTGGAAGCAATTGATGGCTTCGTCTGTAATTTCTTTCCAGAACAAGTCGCCTACCACTTCGTGAATGCCTTCGTCGCCCCATACGGCAAACGATTTGGATTTAATGGCCAGGTAGAACAAAATAGCATTGCGTTGCTTGGTCTGCTGCATGTTGAGCTTGCGGAACATCGCCACGCAGGCGTTGATGGGTTCTTCTTTGCTTTCGTGCTCGATGTGCACGCGTATTTCGCCCGATGTTTGCTGTTCGGCCAGGTCAATGGCTTTCACCAGCCGTTCTTCTTCTGTCTTACTGAGAAGTTTTTTGCCAAAGATCATGTCTTAGTGGATATCGATGTCGAATTTAGGCGCATTTTTCGATCCGGCATCCGCTTCGAAATAGGTGGCGTCTTTATATCCCCACGCAAAGAGGCTTGCGGGTATTTTCTTGATGCTGGCGTTGAATTTTTTTACAGCGTCATTGTATTTCATCCGCTCTACGGCGATGCGGTTTTCGCAACCTTCTAATTCCACGCGAAGTTCGCTGAATGCCTGGCTCGATTTGAGGTTGGGGTAATTTTCAGATACGACCAGGAGTTTGGAGATGGCTGAAGATAACTCTCCCTGCGCTTGTTTGAACTGCTGCATGTTTTGCTCGGTCATGTTACTCGGATCAATAACTACCTGAGTAGCTTTGGCTCTGGCCTCCACAACGGCAGTGAGCGTCGATTTTTCGAAATTGGCTTCTGCCTCCACTGTTTTCACGATCGACGGAATGAGGTCGGCGCGGCGCTGATACTGGCTTTCCACCTGGTGCCATTGCGAGACCACCTCTTCGTTGAGGTCCACAAAGGCGTTTCGTTTGTTGCATCCGTACATCATGCCAAAAAAGATGATGATACCGAGTATAGCAATAATAAGAGGGCGTTTCATAAGTTGGTTTGTTTTTACGGCAGGTGAAGATGCCATGGGTTAAATTGGATTAAAGCGGCAGGTAAACTCGCAGATAGCAATATAAGAGTATAACCTGCGTTTTCACAGCACCGCTGATTTTTAGTGAAATTAAATAATAATTACCTTAGAGGAAAGGTTTCCTTGATAAAAAAGCTAACATATTTTCTTTTGTTCCTGTGTGGTTGCTACATTCTTCCTGCCCAGGGCACCTACAAACTCCGGCTTATGAATACAGACAGCCAGAAAGTGTTTGGGAAGCTAAACTACAAAACGCAATTTGCCAGCCGCGAGTTTTTGATGAAAGAATTGAACCAGGTGTATGTATCGCTGCTCGACGAAGGGTTTATTACTGCAGGTGTCGATAGCCTGGTTTGCGACTCGCAGGCCTGTACAGCATACCTTTATATAGGCCAAAAGTACAAGTGGGTAAACCTTCGTTACGATAAAAAAGACCAGTCGATGATCAACCGCCTGGGATATGGTGAACATTTTTTTAGTAATCGGCCATTCAAATACCAGGAACTATCGGCGTTTATGGAGAAGCTGATTGCGTACTACGGAAATCACGGTTATCCATTTGCGTCAACACGCTTGGATAGTGTGAATGTGAGTGATGGCATGGTGCAGGCGAAGCTGATAGTAGATAAACAGGAGTTTTTGAAGCTCGATAGCCTGCTTACCGAGGGCGAGGGAAAAGTAAACCGTAAGTTCCTGATGCGTTATCTAGGTATCAAGAATGGCATGCCATACAACGAAGCGACCTTTCGGTCGGTGTCTTCTAAAATCAGGCAGTTGCCTTTTGTTACCGAAAGCCGTCCGCCGCTGATGCGGCTTACCGACAAGCAGAACAAGTTGTACTTGTTTCTTGATAAAAAAAACGCTTCTCAATTCGATGGTATCGTTGGTATTTTACCTGGCGATAACGGCAAAACCATATTTACCGGCGATGTCAAAATCCGGCTGGTGAACACCATCTTCAAAAGCGGGGAAACATTCGATATTAACTGGCGAAGGCTTCAAACACAGACGCAAGATCTCAAAGCCCAGGTCATTTACCCCTATATTGCGGGGCTACCGCTGGGTGTGGATTATAACATCAAGCTATATAAAAAAGACAGTACCTTTATTGATGTGACGAATGGCATCGGCGTCAACTATTATTTCAGCGGCCTTAATTTTTTCAAAGCATTTTACAAGCAGCGAAATGCCAACCTTATTGCCACTTCTTATCTGGCAAATGCCACAACACTTCCCGACTATGCCGATGTCGTAACAAAATCATACGGACTGGGCGTTTTTGCGGAAAAGTTCGACTACAAGTTTAACCCAAAGCGTGGCATCCATCTGGCGGTACAAGGCTCGGTGGGAAATCGCGAAATACGGAAAAACCCAAAAGTAAACGATGCGGTGTATAATGCCGTGCAACTCAAGAGCACACAGTACCAGGTTGATGGCGATGTGGCAGGCTACATCAACCTTGTGAAAAACCACGTACTCAAACTATCGGCGCAGGCAGGCAGTGTGTTCGGAAACGTCATTTATCGCAACGAATTGTTCAGGATCGGCGGGCTTCGCACCTTGAGAGGTTTCGATGAAGAAAGCATTTATGCTTCTACTTACGTTATCCCCACATTGGAATACCGGTTCCTGTTCGAAAAAAACTCCAACCTGTTTTTGTTTGCCGAAGGCGCCTGGTATGAGAGCAATAGTGTATCTGGTTACCAAAACGATACGCCACTGAGTTTAGGTGCAGGAATTAATTTCGAAACAAAGGCCGGTATTTTTAACCTAAGCTATGCTCTCGGTCGTCAAATGGGCAATTCTTTCGATCTACGAACAGGGAAAATTCATGCAGGTTTAACAGCGTTATTTTAGACGAAAGCCACCTGACTTATCTAAAATTTTAGCTAAACTTGTCTATACAAATTCCTGACCAGTGACCTTACGACTCTGCATTTTTCTGTTGTGGCTATCGGCAATGGCAGGCTATGCTCAAAAAGTAAACCTGCAAAAATTCTCCATCAAAGATGGTCTGGTTCAATCTACCGTAAAGTGCATAGAACAAGACGGCTATGGAAATTTGTGGCTGGCAACCAACAATGGCCTTTCGGGCTTTAACGGCAAGAATTTTACCACTGTTACGACCAACAATGGTCTTCCTGCCAACGAGGTAAATGCTTTATTGTTTGCAGAAGACGAACTTTTTATTGGCACAAAAAAAGGATTTTGCAGTTATAATGGTCATCGGGTAGAGCGACCGGCACTTTACACGCTTATTCGAGGAAATGTAAAAAAAATCCTCCGCCGGAAAAATCAGGTTCATATATTAACCACGCGGGGTTATTACTTGCTTGATATCGCCCATAAAGCCTACCAACTGGATTCTATTCCTATTCCCAACATCATTTCACAAAACCCAATGGATGCCGAGTTTGATGAAGACGGCAATTTATGGATCGCTACAGCGCGTAAAGGCCTGTTTTTTATCGAAACAACGATATCCACCAAGATCCCACGTTTTGTACTGGTGCAAAATTCTGTGTCGTCAACTACTATCGAGGGGAAACTGGTGAGGATCGCTAATTTTCATGCAGGGAATTTACTCAAGGGAAATGCCGTGTACACGATAGAGTTCGACCGGCAAAACAACCTGTTGGTAAGCGATTGGGGTAATGGCGTTGCGAGGCTTAAGTTCGACTTTGTAAATAGCAGCGGGTTTTCGGTAAACTATCTCAACTTCGATTCGCTGCATTCGGAAAACCGCAGTTTTGTGAGGGTTACAAACATTTACCGCGATCCGGAAGGAAACATGTACCTGGCCTCAGACGGATCAGGATTTATGAAAATATCGGTAGATCGAAACATCAACGAAAACGATTATACTATCAGCGATCTCTCGGTCATCAATTCATCTGATGGTTTTTTTGGAAACAACCCGTTGTGTTTTAGCCAGGATAAATATCAGAACCTGTGGATCGGCACCTTGTACGACGGCCTTGTGGTGATGAACAGTAAGAGTTCGATGAGTTACAACAAACAGTCGGGTCTGGCAGAAGAAAAACTCATCAGCTTGTTTCGGTCCAAAGCCGACAGCTCTTTGTGGATGGGCTCTTATGGTGGCGGCGCCTTTCGCTACAAGGATCAAAAGTTTACGCGTTGTTTCTGGGATCAAAAAATCAGCGAGTCCATTATTAAGTGCATCACCGAGGACAAGAACGGGAATATCATTCTCGGCACGATGGGTGGTGGCATCGATATCATCAGTAAAGAAAATGCACGCAAACAGCTACAGGTTTCGAAGGTAATTTCGTTGGAACAGGGTCTCGTATCGAAATACGTCGCTTACGTTTATACCGCTCGCAACGGCGCCGTCTGGATCGGTTACCTGGGAGAAAATCGTATCGACAGGCTGGTGTTAAATGAGGATCTTTCGTACAGCATTACCCCGTTCCACATCACCAACCTGTCAACCTTCAATGTAAGCTGTATGCTTGAGGATCAGGCAGGCGATGTGTGGATTACATCCAATGAAGGGACATGGAAGCTCAACCCGCGCACAGGTTACGTGAATAGCGAATATGCTGTTTTTAAGAACATACAAACCATTGCCGAGGATTGGAATGGAAACATGTGGCTTGGCACGTCGGACATGGGCGCCATCATTTTAAAAAACCGCTTGAAAGTGCGCTATTTCGAAAATGGTGTGCCGGGTAATTTCCGTAAGATCACGACAGAAAACGGCATCAGCAGCAATTGTGTAAACACGATCTTGTTTGATAAAGATGCCGTGTGGTTTGTGTCTAATAACGGACTGAATGAGCTGAAATACGATGCGTATCTCAACCGCATCCGCGAAATAAAAACATATAACGCCGGGCAGGGATTTGCCTCGTATGATAACAAACCCAACACCGCCGTTTTCGATCATAAAAAATCTATCTGGATCGGCTCCATAGAAGGACTCACGGAGTACCGGAATAATACAGATGAGGTTCAGGAAGCCAATGCAGGCAAAAAACTCCCGGTATTCATTAATACTATTTTAGTACAAAATAAAGCCATAGACTGGACAGAAGATACCTTATTCAGTTCCGGCGACTATTCGGCGCTTAAATTTAATGGGTTTTTTAATTGGTACAAAGTACCGAAAGACCTGGAATTGACAAATGCCTACAATAGCATCAGCTTTTTGCTGAATACCGACGATATGGCGGAACAAAAGCAGGTGAGCTACCGTTACAAGCTGATCGGCTACGAAAAAGAATGGTCGATGGTGTACAATGCCAATGAAATTACCTACCGCAATCTTCCTTCCGGCGATTACAACCTCGTAATAATGGCTTCGCTAAGCAACGATTTTACGAATGCACAGGAATACACATACCATTTTAGCATTACGCCACCCTTCTGGAAAAGCAGATGGTTTTATTTTGTAGTTGCGCTAGGTCTTCTGGCTTTCCTTTATTTTTTTATTGCCGGGCGCGAGCGTCGTCTCAAGCGCGAGAAATTGAAATTGGAGCTGATCGTGAAAGCCCGCACGGCTGAAATCGAAAAGAAACGGATCGAGATCGAGCGCCAGAAAAATCTGATACAAGGCATCAACAACGATCTTACCGACAGCATAAAATATGCAGAACGCATTCAGCAAACCATCTTGCCCGACACCGCCATCCTGCGCAATTACTTTTCAGACTTTTTTGTTTTTTACAAACCGCGCAACATCGTTAGCGGCGATTATTACTGGATGCGGGAAATAGACGGCCTTATTTATGTGGCAGTGGTGGATTGCACAGGGCATGGGGTTCCTGGGGCCTTTATGTCGCTTATTTCGAGTAACATTCTTAACGAGGCAGCCAACATGAAAGAGCATAGCGCATCGAAGATGCTGGAGTTCCTCCGGAAGGAAATCAACCTTCGGCTGAGCCAGAATGCCACCGGGCAGATAAACGATGGCCTTGACATTGCATTGATCTGTTATGATAAAAGAAAGAAAACCCTGGAATACGTAAATGCCAACCGGCCACTATATATTATCTCGAACGACGAGCTGATTACGCTGACTTCAGAGAACGTCAATATCGGCGGATATGCCGATTTTGAAAGTGTGATCCCAACTAAAATCCTTCAGCTAAAAACGGGCGATCAGCTTTTCCTGTTTACCGACGGTATTACCGACCAGTTTGGCGGCGAAAAGAACAAAAAATACAATCCGGCAAGGTTGCGCCAATTTTTATTAATGAACAACCACTTGTCGCTGGTCGATCTCAAAAATAAGTTAAGCGAGGAAATAAGTGATTGGCAACAGCACTACGAGCAAACGGATGATATCTTGTTGATGGGATTGAAAATATAGACGCGCAGTACCTGCTAAATTGCATACCTTAGGGCGTTGCAGGTATGAAACGTATTCCTCTTGTCAGGATCCTCGTCCCTTATCTGGCAGGCATTTCAGGGTTGTTATGCGGCCTGACAATTCCTTGGCTTCATTTTCTTTTCAGCTTTTTTCTTTTACTACTTTGCCTTGCTTTTTTCGTCCGTCTTTTTAGCAAAACGCGCATCACATACATGAACGTTGTATTCGCTTTTTGCTTATATGGCTTTCTGTTTCTGTTGGCATTCGAAGCCGCCATTGTTTATGATGATCGCACCGGTAGCGATCATTACACGCATTACCTGTATCCCGGACAACAGCAAGTGTTGGCCACCGTTGCTGATATTCCGGTGGCCGGCGAAAAATCAATCAAACTGAACGTGCTATTAGACGCAATAAACGAGAATGGCACGTGGCATGCAGCAAATGGTAAACTTCAGGTATATGTACAACAACCCCTGAATTTACCGCTTCGTGCCGGCGATCAGATATTAATGCGTGCGCACCTTGCTGTTGTGCCGCCACCTCAAAATCCGTTAGAAGCTAATTACCGCCAGATTCTGGAGAGGAGAAACATCTTTCATACAGCTTATCTGCCAGCTTCTGACATCTGGCTCACCGGCTACACAGCGCGGGCCAGAGGCTTGCAGCGATTGGGCGTTTCTATCAGGCAACATGTTGTAACGGTCCTTCGGCATTCGGGCTTGTCGCAGCCGGCGTTTTCAATTTGTACCGCGTTACTGGTGGGTTATGATGACGAGATTGATCAGGGAGTCATGCAAAGTTTCTCGCACTCCGGCACATTACACATTCTTTCAGTATCGGGTATGCACACAGGTATGTTATACATCGTGTTGATGTTTTTTTTCGATCGCCTCGACCGGGCCAAGCGCCACAAAACAATGCGGGCTGTTCTTGTAATTATAGCCTTATTGTTGTTTTCGGCCATCACCGGTTTTACCCCATCTGTTTTGCGTGCCTCGTTAATGCTAGGTCTGGTGCTTCTTGGCAAAACCCTCAACCGGACGGGTAATTCTTACAACACGCTAGTGTTCAGCGCATTCTTGTTGCTGCTGTATGACCCCTATTTACTTGCCGATGTAGGATTTCTGCTAAGTTACCTGGCCGTATTCGGCATCATGTACTTATATCCTGTTTTAAACGGGTATTGGACACCAAAAAACCGCATTTTGAAATTTTTCTGGGATATTAGTTTGATGTCGGTATCGGCAACCGTATTCACCTTGCCAATAACCTTGTATTATTTCCATCAGTTTCCACTGTGGTTTATGTTATCAAACTTGCTGATCATACCGTTGAGTACAGCGCTGATGGGCGTATCCATATTATTACTTCTTTGTCACGGTATTCCGTTGCTTCAAGCGGCTTTTTGCTGGTTAGCCGACACAATTACAAGCCTCATGCTGCGCAGTGCCCGGCTTACCGATAACCCGGTATATGGTTATGCCGATGGAATAGCTTTCGATGGAAACGATGTGTTGTTTTGTTCGGCACTCATCCTGTCACTACTTTGGTTTTTGGCATCGAAGCGCTACCGGGCCCTCGCCGTGTTCCTGCTTACCGGCATCGCATGGTTATCTGCTTCAACGATTTCCCTGGTTCGCAGTTCGTCCGAAGCCCAACTGGTGGTGTTTAGCATCCGGCATAAGGCAGCCTATGTGGTACGCAATGGCCGGCAGGTGTTTTTGCAGGCCGATTCGCTTTCCGCATCTGAGTTTAATCGCAGCATTAAACCTTACCTGTTAAGTGTTCCGGGCCTTCAATGGCAGTATGGGCAGGCCCGGGGCTGGCAACTAGGCAAAGCCTGTATCAAAAACACCAGCAAACCATCGGAGGGTTTTAGGCCAGCCTGCGATTACCTGATCGTGAGCCATAATACCTGGCCAGACCCCGCGGCCCTTCAACAAATTAGACCGATGGTGATTGTGGATTGCTCCAACAGTTATACCTTTGTAAAGAAATTAAGAAAACAGTGTACTGCTCTCGGGCTTTCTTTTTATGCCATTAAAGAACAAGGTGCGCTGGTAATCTCTTTATAAACGAAGACATGAAACTGCGTATTGGCGATAAAGTCAGATTTTTGAATGAAGTGGGCGAGGGAACGATCGTGAGCTTTAAAGACAAGGAAACCGTCTATGTAGAAATGCCGGACGGCTTCGAAATTCCTTACCTTACCAAGCAGTTGGTTCCTGTTCATACCGAGTTGATTTTGAATCCGGAGGTTGAGAACATCGATATGGCAGTAGAAACCGTACTCTCTGACTCTATTTATTTCATCATCGAACCCGATCACGAAATGCCGTTGCTGGTAAGCGACTATAAGTTTTATTTGTTCAACTCATCGTCTTACAATATCAGTTTTACGTATTCTGTGAAAGATGATGCCTATTTTCAAACCCTAAAACATGGTGAACTGGGAGCTTACCAAAAGGTTTTTCTCAAGCAGGTGAAGAAGAACTTCTTCCAGGAGTACGCCTATCACAAGATCGAATGCCTGTTTTACAAGAACATGCATTATAAATCGCAGATACCACTGGCAGAGATCCTGTTCGTAAACGAACGCATCATCTCACAGGCTACCCTCGTGAAGCATGCTGAGTTCAAGCACTCGGTGTACGCGTTCATTTTGAAAGACGACTTCCTGGATACGAAGCTGGTGGAGCAAAGCCTGAGCCCGGAAGACCTCACGCGACTGAAAGCCATTAAAGAGTTCAAGCAACCGATGAAAGCCTCGATAGCTAAGCAAAAGATCAAAGACCTCACGCGCGAGATTGACCTGCACATTGAAGAGCTGGTGGATTCACATAAAAACATGACCAATGCCCAGATTCTGAATATCCAGACCGAGCGCTTCGAGCGCGAGATGGAGTATTGTTTGAGCAACGGCATCAAAAAACTCATCGTGATTCACGGTGTAGGCAACGGAAAGCTCAAACAGGAAATTCTTTCTATTCTGAAGTCTATCGACGGGATCAGCTATCACGATGCGTCGTATAAAAATTACGGCTTTGGTGCTACTGAAGTGCTGATTCATTAACACGATAACTTTTTTTCTACCAGTGACGGTAGCTCATAAAGTTACCGCACATGACCAGAAAATCTGAAAAAACATGGCGAAGGCTTTTTTGGGGCGCCCGGGCGGGCCGCTGTGGGCTGCGCTATCGCTCCGGTTCTTTGCCGCGGAAAAACACGCGTAGCAAAGGAACCAGGCCCTTCGCGTCCCTGGCGCAATTACTAACAGATTAACATGCATGGCTTACTTCATGCAGACGCCGCGTGAAGGACTGCAGTGAAAATCTTTTTGCCCGTTGGCTGAGGCTCTCGAAGCCGGGCAAAAAAAGATTGAAACGGAAAGCCTGGCCCTCCGCGTACTCTCCGGCAGAAGGACACGCCGCCAAATGGATAAAACGTTGTTGTTTTTCATAGCTTCGCGTTTCCAGCGCCGTATGTACGCATAAAAAAAGCAGGCCGTAGCCTGCTCATTTATTATTGCTTTCAGGATGTCTATTTGATCACTCCCAGTTCTTTGCCTACTTTTTCGAAGGCCTTCAAGGCTTTATCGAGGTGTTCCTGGGTATGGCCGGCAGAAAGCTGCACACGGATGCGCGCCTGGCCTTTGGCAACAACAGGATAGAAGAAGCCGATCACGTAAATGCCTTCCTGTAAAAGTTTATCGGCAAATACCTGCGAGAGTTTAGCATCATAAAGCATCACGGGCACAATAGCCGAATCGCCTTCTTTAAACTCCAGGCCGATAGACTTCAGGCCTTTTTTGAAATAATTGATGTTCCACTCCAGCTTGTCACGTAGCTCGGTAGTTTCACTCAGCATATCAAACACGGCAATGGAGGCGCCGACAATACTCGGTGCAAGTGAGTTCGAAAAAAGATATGGGCGCGAACGCTGCCGCAGGATCTCGATGATTTCTTTTTTACCCGTGGTAAATCCGCCCATGGCGCCGCCAAGCGCTTTGCCCAAGGTGCCGGTGATGATATCCACGCGACTCATCACGTTTTTCAGTTCCACCGTGCCGCGCCCGGTTTTGCCGATGAAGCCGGTGGCATGGCTTTCGTCAACCATTACCATGGCATTGTATTTTTCGGCCAAGTCGCAGATCTTATCCAGCGGCGCTACAAATCCATCCATGCTGAACACGCCGTCGGTTACAATGATGCGGTAACGCTGCGCCTGCGCTTTTTTGAGCTGCTCCTCCAGGTCGGCCATGTCGCAATTCTTGTAGCGGTAGCGCTGGGCTTTGCACAGGCGCACGCCGTCGATGATGGAGGCATGGTTGAGCTCGTCACTAATGATGGCATCTTCCTCGCCAAACAAAGGCTCGAATACACCACCGTTGGCGTCGAAAGCAGCGGCGTACAATATAGTGTCTTCCTGGCCGAGAAAGCCAGCGATCTTTTTTTCGAGGGTTTTGTGAATGTCTTGCGTGCCGCAAATAAAGCGTACCGACGACATGCCATAGCCATGGCTATCGAGAGCCTTTTTAGCGCCTTCCACCACTTTCGGGTGTGAAGAAAGACCAAGATAATTATTAGCGCAGAAGATGATCACCTCTTGTCCATCTTGCACTTTAACCGATGCACCCTGGGGAGTAATGATAACGCGTTCTTTTTTGAAAAGACCGTTGGCTTCGATCTCGTCGAGCTGGCCTTGTAGATGTTGTTGAAAATTTCCGTACATACGATGTAGAATATGCCCCCAAAGTAAGGAATAAAAACACAAATTGAAGGGAAGAAACTAAAAAACAATGTTCACGAGCGGGCTTAGGGGCTTTGTTTACACCAAAAAAATTGGAAAAAGCGGCATAGAGTATTTGAAATGGCATAAATTCATTATATTTGCCATCCTGAACACCAAAAGCTGCGGATGTGGCGTAATTGGTAGCCGCACCAGACTTAGGATCTGGCGCTTCACGGCGTGGGGGTTCGAGTCCCTTCATCCGCACACAAAGCCTCTCTTAACGGGAGGCTTTTTTAGTTGGATAGACCGCGTTTTTTCCCGATCTTAATAGGATCAACAAAAAAAGCATGTGATGGGAACTCCCTCAATTAGCGAGCTTTTGGAGCAAATTCGCAAACGCCCAGGTATGTTTATCGGGAGTATCCGCAAGGAAGGCCTAATGTACATGCTCGAGAACTTATTTGAAGAATTGTTAAGTGAAGCGGAAGAAGAGCCGGTTTTTGAATTGGATTTTTATCCAGGCAACCACTTGCTTTTGAAAGCATCGTCCTTATCTACACAGTCGCTGGCTTCTGTCTTATCAGGTGACGGAAGCGACAGGCCATACCGATTGGGACTCCTCGTTGTTCTGGCATTGAGTGAAAGAGCGGAAATCCGATCCGGAGATCTCTGTTGGCAGGCTAAGAATGGCGTACTACAGGGACGCGTTTCGTCGTCAAACACAACGGCGGTAAACACTATTTTAGATTTCACCCCGGATCCGTTTATATTCAAGGACTACAGCATCTGCTACGACGACCTGTTAACTTTTCTGAGGCAGTTCGCCTACCTGAATCCCGGCCTTCGGCTAGCGTGTTCTGATCACCCATCGGCACAGCGCAACGTGTTTCACTATCCGCGGGGGATTTTCGATCAGCTCCACCATTACATTCATCCTTTTGGCCATGAATTTCCCACAGTGGAGATAGAAGCGGAGGCCAATGGCTATTCCTATCAGATAGGCATTTGTCCGCATTTTGGTCTTGCCAGTTCCACTATCAAAACATACGCAGGAAATGACTATCTTAGTCAGGGTGGCTCACTGGAAGAAGGAATTTTAAATGGTGTAAAAAAGGCTTTTTTGATATATGCCAGTAAGCACCAAATTCCGGTGAAAATTTCCGTGCAAAAGACTCGTAATTACTGTACGGTTTTAGCCGTGATAAAAGGAAAAGATTTCATATTCGCTAGTCCGGACCGGAGCAAGCTCGGGATGCCACACGTGCAGCACGCCGTTACAAGCATTGTTTGCAACGAACTGCTCCGATGGATGGAACAAGATCATGTATTGGCTGAGCGGCTTTTAAGTCACTTTTGCGATTCATCAGAATTCTAGGAGATTTAGCTCAATTAATTTTATTCCGGGTATCTTTTTCCCCAGGCTGGGGAATTGAAAGAATTTTCTATTCTTTTCAAATAAAAAACACATTTATTAAATCCAGATGATCCATTCAATGCGTAAATGTCATAGAAATGTAATTAAAACTCTCTGACATGAAAAAGCGGATCATCATCAAATCGTTGCTATGGACCCTTGGTATTTCAGCAACGCTGTTCATCGTGCTTATCGTTCACATTTATATGGTGACGAAGCCAGTAAAATACGACAATGCCGATCTTCAGTTGGCGCGGATCGATTTCCGGCAAGATCTGGATTCAGCTCAGGCCGTCGATGTGCAACATACCGTGATGGCTATGCCGGGCATCGTTAACGTATTTATGAACCGGCACGATCGCACGCTTGTATATGGTTATCGCCAGGGAAAACAAACGTCCGAACAGGTTTATCAGGCTGTAATGCGATCTGGAAATTATGACGCAGAGCGCTTTGTTTTAAACGAAAAGCAACAATCGTCCGGCTGCCCTGTAATGCAGGGTAAAACGTCCTTTTTGTATAGCATCAGCAATGGCTTGCATGAACTTCTTGATTAAATAGACACCAAGTAACAATTAAACCTCTAAAACCAGAACCTATGAAAAAAACACTCATTCTGATGATGGCATGCCTGTTGGGCTTGTCGATCGTACAAAGCAGCTGCAAAAAAAAGAAAGATGATCCGGAACCGGATCCAACGCCAACCACACCGGTAACACCGGCGCCAAGTTTATATGATCGCGTAGGTGGCACTGCGATGGTATCCGATCCGAACAACTCCGGTCAGATGATCGAAAAAGGAAGACTGACGCTTCGTTCGGTGGTGGACAGCTCGGTATTTGTTATCGCAGCGGACACTGCCATGACCAAATATTTCGGAACCTTGCTCGGCGAAGTAGGTATGGGCAACACCACCGGCTTTGCGGCGCTCAGCAAGAATTTCACAGATTTCCTTTGTGTGGCTACCGGCTCGAAAAATTCGGCGTACGCTTACACAGGCAAATCCATGAAAGACGCGCATGACCCGTCTAAGAATAGCCGGATGGGCATGAAAGTAAATGCTACCGATTTTGACCGCTTTGTTGGTGATATCGGCACAGGTCTCGCCAAAAACGGCGTCACGGCCGCGAATAACAAAGCCCTTGTCGATGACCTGGTTGCGTTGTTATACTCAACAAAAAACGATATCGTTCAGCGATAACCCAAAACGGTGATTGTTTAGTTAAGGAAAAAAGCTGCTATTTGGCAGCTTTTTTTAATTCGTATATCCCGTGTTATGCTTCATATCGGGTACTAAACGAGCTTGGCAGAATAGAATGCGCCTGCTTGTTGGTTCTTTCCAGATGCACGCTGGTAGCGGAATTCAGGGCAGCCACAACCCTTGTTGGGAGCGCTTTTCAAGGAATGTTAATAGCCGAAACATGCTGTGAAAAAACATATACTGTAAACCAACCACTTAATACTATGCTATGTTTTATAGCTAACAATTGCTATAAAAAGATATATATTTGTATAGTAAATTAATTAGTAAACGACATGATATCCCCCGAGAATCTTCCAATTAATTTTATACCGTTCTGTAACAAATAAGGCGCCTTCGGCGTCATATGAACAGAATGCCGGACAAAGCGAAGTTCGCCATTTCTATTGCCCTCAGGAATGATCGTGGCAATGAGCAGTCACCAAAACCACCGTGTCACTCCCCCGGCACGTGTGGCTTTGGGTGAACTGTGCTTCGACCCCCAACAGGTTGAAAATTGAATGTAATATAGAAAAAACGAAACAAATGATAAGCTACACAACCTACCGGCAACTGATGATTGGCCTGGCCTTTTCGGGAAGCATCTCTTTACACAGCCAAGTACAAAGCCCTGTGTCTTTTGCAGCGAGCCGGCAAAAAAGTTCTATTCATCATGCATCCACAGCCTTGTTACCCAAGAGAACAGAAACATTTTATTTAAGCTCGGGTTCCGGCAAGGGTAACTTTCATCTCCGCTACACAACGCAACGCAATACCAGCATCCATATTTTCAACGCCAGCGGCCAGCTGATGTTCTTTCGCCTCCTCGATCCTGGCGCCAATGGCTTGTCGCTCAACACGGGCTTACCCGAAGGGCTTTACATTTACACCATTTGCGGTCCCAGGGGGCAGGTGCTGAAAACCGCCAAGCTCGTTGTATCTGTGTAACCTACTGCACGCTGTGTCCGACTCCGCAGCAGGGGGAAATTTATCCAGAGTTCGTATAGGAAACGCGCACCGGCCAGTGCGCGTTTTTATATGGGCTTATCCAAAAGCCACCTATTTCTGTTTTGTAAAATCACACCCTGATTGTCAGTCGGTTATCTCTTTATAGTGTATTTTTTACACTTTGGTTGTTTTTGAATTCAGAAAAGCCATATCTTTGTGTATAAATTACACTAAGGTGAAAAAACAAGCAGCATATACATACGAATACGAACGCCCGGCACTCGCAACCGATTGCGTTATTTTTGGTTTCGACGGCGGAGAGTTGAAACTTCTGCTGATTGAGCGGGAACGGGAGCCGTTTAAAAACAAGTGGGCATTGCCTGGCGGCTTTGTCTATATGAACGAGACCACCGAAGCCTGTGCCCGACGCATACTGCTTGAGAAAACGGGGATCCGTCACATGTTCATTGAGCAGTTGTACACGTTCAGCGAGTTAGATCGTGATCCGCGGGAGCGCATCGTATCGGTAGCCTACTTTGCGTTGGTCAACCGCCATCAGTACGAATTGGTGGCCGGCCGCGACACCGTGCAGGCCGAATGGTTCGAACTTTCAAAAGTGCCTAAGCTGGCTTTCGACCACGCCAAGATCCTGAAAATGGCCATTGAGCGCTTGAAAGGAAAAGTTTCTTACCAACCGATCGGTTTCGAACTGCTTGCCGAAAAGTTCACCCTTACCCAGCTCCAGTCTTTGTACGAGGCGATACTTGACACACCAATTGATAAACGCAACTTCAGAAAAAAAATCCTGGGCATGAAGCTCCTGAAAGCCCTCGATGAGAAAGAGCAGAATGTAGCCCACAAAGCTGCTCAGTTTTTCAGTTTTGATAAGAAAGCATATCGCGAACTCACACAGAAAGGATTCCACTTTGAATTGTAACACACTAAAAATTGACCATCATGAAAACCATCCAGCTCTTTGCCAGTAACGAAACAGTAGAACTGAAAAAATTTGCCGGCGGCGAATGCCATGTCAGATTTCTTCATCCCTTCTCGGAGGAAGATCGCGTGAGGATCAATACCCGGCTTAATTCTTCCGATGATCTGATGAACCTGTGTCTGGCAGTGGATGCCTTGCGTCACATGGGAGTGCCTTATATTGAAGTGTTTATTCCTTACATTCCGTATGCACGGCAAGACCGGGTGATGGTGCCAGGGGAACCTTTGTCGGTAAAGGTGTTCGCGCAGATCCTCAATAGCCTGGCCTTGGATAAAGTGATCGTGTTTGATGCACACAGTGATGTGTCGGTAGCGTTGATTGACCGCTGCCATAACATCCCGAACCACGACATGGTAAAAGCCCTGCTAACGTCTTTCGGATTACAAGACTTCGTATTGGTGTCACCCGACCTGGGAGCTTACAAGAAGATTGACAAGCTGGCTCAAAAGCTGGGTTATCGTGGCGAGATCGTCACCGGGATCAAGGTTCGCGACCTGGTAACAGGGCAAATCGTGAAGAGTGACGTAAATACCGAAAACCTTAACGGGAAAGCCTGCCTGATCGTTGATGACATCTGCGATGGCGGTCGCACCTTCATGGAGCTGGCAACGGCGCTCAAAGCCAAAGGTGCAGGCGAAATGTACTTCATCGCTTCGCATGGTATTTTCAGTCACCAGGCCCTCGACCGCTTGAAAGAATCCGGTTTCAGGCATGTCGGTAGTTCAAATTCGATCCGCGACCAGGAAGAAACAACATTCTATAAATCTTATTCTTTATTTTAATCATGAAGTATTCTAACGATTGGCTGAAACAACATGTGGCGAAAGGAGAGCGGCCAGATTTCCTGTTCTTCTGGGGGCATCAGCCTTCGCGAGACGGGAGTATCATCAAGACTTGCCTGAGCCAGTGGTGGCCGTCAGATTTCAGTGAGAACGGCATTGTATATAAGACCGCTGAACACTACATGATGGCTGAAAAGGCCAGGCTGTTTGGCGATCATGAAATACTTGAAAAGATCCTGGTAAAGACCTCGCCCAAAGACGTTAAAGACCTCGGCAGGCAAATCCGCAACTTCGATACCGCAATTTGGGACGAAGCGAAATACGGTATCGTAATACGAGGAAACTACCTGAAGTTCTCGCAGAACGAATCTTTAAAACATTTTTTAATACAAACTAGCTCCAAGGTGCTGGTAGAGGCAAGTCCGGTGGATCTTATTTGGGGCATCGGACTGGCAGAGGACAATCCGCAGGCCACAAATCCTGCTGGGTGGAAAGGCGAAAATCTGCTGGGCTTCGCCCTTATGCAAGTCAGGGACGCTTTGAACGGGAACTGAAAGCTACCGGACACACCAGAGGAGCACAACAACAACACAACATGAACGATTTAAAACATATCAGTAAATTTTTAAGCCTGGTTCTCAGGCACAAACCCGAAGCCATTGGTATTCACATGGACAGTGAGGGATGGGTGGATGTACAAGAACTTCTTGTGAAATGCAGCGCGCACAAACGTTACATCAACCTCCAGCTATTGCAACAGGTCGTGAATACCAACGACAAAAAGCGATTCGCTTTCAACCACGATCAAACAAGGATCAGGGCCAACCAAGGCCATACGGTGGAGGTAGATTTGATGCTCGAGCCAAGCGTACCTCCGGCTTACCTGTATCACGGCACCGTTGCGCGCTTCCTGGAAAGCATACAGGCATCCGGTCTGAAGAAAATGGAGCGCCAGCATGTACACCTGAGTAAAGACCTTGAAACGGCAACTAAAGTGGGAAGCCGTCGTGGCAAGCCGGTAATTCTGAAGGTGAGGGCAGAGGACATGCATCGCGATGGTCATACCTTTTACCTGTCCAACAACGGCGTGTGGCTCTGTGATGCCGTGCCGGCCGGCTATATCGAGTTTTGAAATACTAAATCTGCTTATGAAACTTACTCAATTGGATACTTTTCTCTACCTCGTGGAAGATTTTTTGACACTTTCCGAATGCGACGATCTCGTTTATTGGAGCGAACAAAAGGGTTATGAAGAGGCCAAGGTACAGGTATCTGGTCAGGAAGTGATGCTGAAGTCGGTGCGGAATAATTCGCGGATTACTTTTATTGATCACGAGCTGGCCCACAGACTCTGGGAAAGGTTTCAACCATTTGCACCAGAACGTTACGGGAACAGCCAGGTAACCGGCTTCAATGAAATGTTCCGCTTTTATAAATACGAGCCTGGGCAACGCTTTAAAAGACACAAAGACGGAAGCTATATAAGAAATGAATGCGAGGTAAGCCATTTTACGTGGATGGTTTACCTCAACGATGATTTCGAAGGAGGACACACCATCTTTGATAATCACGACATCAGACCCAGGAAGGGAACCGTCCTTGTGTTCGAGCATCAGCTAAAACACGCGGGCGAAGAATTACAGTCGGGCATCAAGTACGTATTGAGAACCGATATTATGTTTAAGCAGTTATTATGAAAGCAAGAACATTAGTCATAGGAGATATTCACGGAGCCGACAGGGCGCTGGAACAAGCGCTGCAACGGGCAGAGGTTCGCCATCAGGATACCGTGATCTGCCTGGGCGATTATGTGGATGGCTGGAGCGGATCGTCGGCTGTGATCAGCCGCCTGATCCGCCTCAATGAAACCAACGAATGTGTGTTTATTCGCGGAAATCATGACGTGTGGTGCGAAGCCTGGCTTGAACAGGAAGCCTCAGATGTAACGTGGCTATTCAATGGCGGTGAAGCAACACTTGCTAGTTATGAGCACTTGAGCAGGAGTGATAAACAATTGCACCTGGGCTTTTTCCAGCGCATGCGAAATTACTATGTAGATAAAGGCAACCGTCTGTTCATACATGCCGGCTTTTCTTCTATGCACGGTCCGGCCCGCGAAACCCACGCTTCCAATTGCTATTGGGACCGTACCCTTTGGGAAACAGCATTGGCACTGAATCCACAATTGGAGAAAGACTCGGCATACTATCCGAAGAGGCTCAATCTGTTTGAAGAGATTTATATCGGCCACACGCCGACGATCAACTACGGAAGTGATCAGCCAATGAGTCGGGCCAACCTCTGGAACCTCGATACTGGAGCCGGTTTCGACGGGCGGGTAACAGTGATGGATATCGAAAGCAAGGCTTACTGGCAAAGCGATCCGGTGAGAACTCTGTATCCGGCAGAAAAGGGAAGGAACAAGGAGTGATTTGCAGGAAGATTAATGCAATTGGAACCATATAAGGCAGATAAGGGCATATAAGAAGCGATCAGAAAGAAAGTGTGAAGATCCTTTAAAATGAATAGCTTTATGATTAATAGTTTTCTCCCGCCATCTCTAGTTTAAACGCACAGATATGTCTTATATGCTTTAAATCATGCAAGAACAAAAGCTATTAGTAAACCAAACATATATGAGAAAAACAAAAGCATACTTTAAAGACCTTGTTTATCAGATCAACGGTGCAGCTATCGAAGTTCACAAAGCGTTGGGGCCAGGTCTTTTAGAATCTGTTTATCACCGGTGCATGGTCTATGAATTACAGAAACGTGATATTGCCTTTCAGTCAGAGCTGAGAATTCCTATTTATTATAAAGACATGGAGTTTGATGCTGATTTAAGATGCGATCTTCTGGTAGAAAAGAATGTAGTCGTTGAGTTAAAGTCTCATGATAAAATTCTTGCAGTTCACGAAGCTCAATTATTAACTTATATGAAATTATTGCAAGTACCAGTAGGGCTGATGATTAACTTTAATTGCAGCCATATTTTTAGCGAGGGTCAAAAAACATATGTGAATGATTGGTATAGAATCCTAGAAGATGAATAAACCAGTTTTCATAAGAATCTTCCACCCAATTAATACCCACCCTTATATGATCTCATATGTCTTATATGGTTGATAGATACAAAAGATATTATATTACTTTACCCTGTTTAAACAACAGGAACACGCATCAATAAACGCTCATCTTTAAATAAATAATTATGAAAATTAATCCTCTTATGCTGATCGACTTTTATAAAGCAGATCATCGCCGGCAGTATCCCGAAGGAACGGAGCTGGTTTACTCTAATTTTACGCCACGGAAATCACGCCTGGAGGGCAACCAAAACCTCGTGTTCTTTGGCCTTCAGTATTTCGTGAAAGAATACCTGGTCAAACAATGGAACGAAGGATTCTTCAACGTTCCAAAAGAGAAAGTGGTTGCCGACTACAAGCGTCGCATGGACAATGCCCTTGGCAAAGACAGCATTCCGGTGGAGCACATCGCTGCGTTGCACGACCTGGGTTATTTACCGCTCATCGTGAAAGGATTACCAGAAGGTACGATCGTAGGACCGAAGATTCCGGTTGTGACAGTGTACAACACGCAGCCTCAGTTTTTCTGGCTCACGAATTACCTTGAATCGCTCATGTCGGCTATCTTGTGGAAGCCTTCCACCAGTGCCACCACGGCGTTTCAGTACCTCAAAACCTTTGATGCCTATGCCCGTCAAACAGTCGGCGATACCAATATCGATTTTGTGTATTGGCAAGGTCATGATTTCAGTTTCCGCGGGATGAGTGGCATCGAAGACGCCTGTATCAGCGCGGCAGGCCACCTGCTGTCGTTTTATGGAACCGATACAGTGCCTGCCATCGATTTCCACGAGTTGTATTATCAGGCCGATTCGGATAAAGAACTGGTAGGCGGCAGCGTGCCTGCTACCGAGCACTCGGTGATGTGTATGGGGACCAAAGACGATGAGATCGGCACCTTCGAACGTCTCATTACGAAACTCTACCCAGAAGGCATCGTATCTATTGTGTCAGATACCTGGGACTTTTGGAAAGTGATCACGGAGTTCCTACCAAAACTGAAGTCGGCGATCCTGGCGCGCGAGGGCAAAGTGGTGATTCGTCCGGATAGCGGAGACCCGGTAAAGATCATCGTGGGAGACCCCGACGCCATTCCCGGAAGTCCAGCGTACAAAGGTGCGATTGAGTGTATGTGGGAGATCTTCGGCGGGACGATCACCGATAGAGGCTATAAGCTGCTCGATTCTCACATTGGACTGATCTATGGCGACAGTATTACTCTGCAGCGTCAGAAGGCGATCCTGGAAGGCCTGAAAGAAAAAGGATTTGCTTCGTTCAATGTGGTGCTCGGTATCGGTTCTTATACGTATGAGTATGTTACCCGCGACACTTATGGCTTTGCCATGAAGGCTACTTACGGTGAGGTAAACGGTGAAGGAAGAAACATTTTCAAAGATCCTAAAACCGACGATGGTACGAAGAAATCGGCAAAAGGCTTGTTGGCTGTTCACCAGGTTGACGGTAAGCTGGCGCTTAAAGACGAATGCTCCTGGGAAGAAGAGAAGCAGGGCTTGCTCCAGACTGTTTTCGAAAACGGTCAAGTTGTAAACGAGCAATCGTTGGCGCAGATCAGAGCACGGATCGCAGAGGAGTTGGAGCGGGAAGCAGGAAAGTAAGTGTTCAGAAAGAATAATGAATAATCGGTATTGAATCATGAATCCAAGGATTGAACTCATCGAAGCAGATATCACTACAATGGCTGTAGATGCTATTGTGAATGCCGCAAACAATTCGCTGACCGGCGGTGGCGGCGTGGATGGTGCGATACACCGTGCTGCGGGCCCGGATCTGTTGAAGGCCTGCCGCTTGCTGGGTGGCTGCCCAACGGGTCAGTCGAAAATAACACCAGGGTTCCGGTTGCCTGCCCGTTTTATCATCCATACCGTCGGGCCTGTCTGGAACAATGGATGTGCGAATGAGTCCGCGCTGTTGACCTCTTGTTACCGAACTTCCCTGCAGTTGGCTGTAGAAAACGGTTTCAAAACCCTTGCCTTTCCGTCTATCAGCACAGGTGCTTACCGGTTCCCTTTCAACCTGGCAACGACGATCGCTTATCAAACCATCAACGATTTCCTTGACACGCATGCGGAAATTGAAAAAGTGTACCTGGTTTGTTACAGTTCATCAGACCTCGCGCAAATGAAACGCATCCTAAATTGAAACGCATCATGAAACCAAATGTTGAACATATTTTTCTCGGCATTGCCATCGGCGATGCTTACGGTGCCGGTCTCGAATTCCAGGACCGGAACTGGATCCGCGCCAACGTGGACTTCACACGTTTCATCAATAAACGGACAGACATCAATGTACCTGACAAAAGTGTGTTTACCATCGACTACAAAGAATGGGATTACACCGACGATACGGAGATGAGCATCGCTGTAACCAAAGCATTGCTGAGCGGCGAAGCGTTTACCGATGAGCTGCTTGTGAAAGCCTTTACCGACGAATACCTGCTGGGTTTTCAAACCAAAGGGTATAAGCGGAACGGGCACGGCTCTATCCGATTGGTATATAACGGCGAAAAGAGCATCGAAGAGATCAGGGATTTCCAGCGCCACAAGCGCTATCCTGGCAATGCGCCGCCTATGCGTGCTATTCCCATCGGGTTTATTCCTGAGGAACGCATCAACGCCTATGCCGCCATCAATGCTACCAGTACACATCCGCATCCCAAAGCAGTGGATGCCAGCATCCTCATAGCAAGGGCAGCCCGCGGACTGTTAGTAGATCATATCCAACAGGATTTGTTGATTGCTTATGCCAGCAAGTTTGTTACAGACGCTGAAACGATTGATTTGCTCAAGCGGGCAGACCTGCTTCCGGATCCTGAAAGTCTTTCGGATGCAGATTTTGAGGTGTTGTGCGGGCCTCAACCTTTACCGAGGAAAGAATTCATCGAAGGCTTGTACGGCTTATCTTCCAATGCCATGTACACGGCGGTGTCAGCGCTTTATTTTATCAAGCATGGGCGTTCGGCCTTCGATGGACTCAAGCACAGTATCCGCCTTGGCGGCGATGTGGATTCCTTAGCCTCCATTGTCACGGGTATTCTCGCCGGAAAGTATGGTATAAGCGATATCCCCGATTACATGCTCCAAAGCGTAGAAGGCTTATCGTACCTAAAGGAAATAGCCCGGAAGTTTGAACAGTACATAAATGCACATGCATGAAAACACTTGTTTTATACAGACCAGTTGGCCAGCCAGAATTAGATCTGATTGCCGCATCGGATTTTCGTTCTTTTCCGCCGAGGCTTTCCTGGCAGCCTATTTTTTATCCGGTGCTCAACGAAGCATATGCGTCTTCTATCGCCAGCGAATGGAATACACGCGACGAGGCGAATGGATATGTAGGCTACGTCACACGTTTCGAAGTCGCAGAAACCTATGTTCAGTGCTTTGAGGTGAAGAATGTGGGCGCCAGACATCACAACGAGTTGTGGGTGCCTGCGGAAGAACTGGAAACGTTTAACGCACATATCGTAGGTCGTATTCAGGTAATCGCAGCCTTTTATGGTGAACAATACAACGGGAAAAAACTTTACTGATCATTATAACACTTTAATCCTTGAAACCATGTTTGGAATCAGCTATGTTAAATTCGACTCGATGACCCATGTCATCCACTTCGTCAACGGTAAGATACGCAAGGAGGGCCGCGGCCTTTCATTTTTTTATTTTGCACCCAACAGCTCTATTGCCGCCATTCCCTTGGGCAGTAACGACCTGCCCTTTATTTTTTCAGAAAGTACCAACGACTACCAGAACATTTCGATCCAGGGCCAGATCACTTACAAAGTGGCGCATCCGCGCCTCCTCGCCGACTTGCTCGATTTTACGCTGAGTGCAGACGGCACTTATAAAAAGAATGATGCAGAGAAACTAAACCAGCGCGTCATCAACGAGGCGCAAACAGCGACTTCAGCGTTTATTCATGAAACCGGCCTTAAAGAAGCCATCCGTTCGGCTGCGAAGATCGAGGAACATATTGCCGTTGGCCTTCGTGCTTCGGAAGCAATCTCAAGCCTGGGTATCGAGATCCTTGGTGTAAGCGTACTCGCTATCAAGGCTTCGCCCGAAATGGCAAGAGCTCTGGAAACCGAAACCCGCGAGCGGCTTCAGCAGGAGGCGGACCAGGCCATTTATGAACGTCGCAATTTTGCGGTAGAACAGGAACGGCGGATCAAAGAAACAGAGCTGAACACCGAGATCGCTGTGGAAGAGAAAAAGAAGCAGATCGAAGAAAAGAAAATGGAAGCCGAAATACAGCAAGCCGAAAACGACCGCAGATTAAGAGAGATGAAAGTGCAGGCCGACATTTCTGTCGAAAACCAGCGGAAACAACTCATTGATCAGAAAACCGCCAACGACCGCCAGGAAGCAGAAACACAAGGGTACATGATAGAAACCTCCCTGAAACCATACCGCGATACCGATTGGAGGATCCTGACGGCGCTCAGCAATCAGGGCGACGCCAGGAATAACATTGCATTGGCTTTCCGCCAGCTGTCGGAAAATGCGGGACGCATCGGCAACCTGAACATCAGTCCGGAGCTTCTAAGTAGTTTACTTGGAAAGGAATAATCATGAAACCGGAGTACGCCATCATTATTAAGAACAAGACCAGGTTGGAATCTCTGATCGAACGCTTCAACACCCGGGCGCAGGCGCAATTTTATGTGGAGCGCTCGGGTAGCAACTGGATCGACTACGAACAAGAGCATGCAGCTTTCCACCTGGCGTTATCGGAAGTGCAGAAGCGATTATCGACGGTGATCCGAAACAAGATTGTCGATAGGAGCTTCCTTCCCTCGTTTCTGTTCGCCACAAACCAGCTTGTGATTGTACTTGGACAGGACGGACTCGTAGCGAATACAGCCAAATACCTCAACGGCATGCCGATGGTGGCTGTAAATCCAGATGCGTCGCGCTACGATGGCGTTTTGTTACCTTTTGTCCCAAATGATTTTATGGCTGGTGTGAAGCATGTCATGCAAAATGAGTATGTATGCCGCACTTGTACATTGGCAGAGGCGAGCCTGAACGATGGGCAGCGCATGCTGGCCTTCAACGATTTCTTCATTGGGCCATCCTCACACACCTCTGCCCGGTATCGCCTGACGTACAAGGGAAAAGAAGAGGAGCAATCGTCATCAGGAATCATTGTTTCCACCAGTACGGGCGCGACAGGCTGGCTGAGTTCGGTTTATCACATGACCAATGGCATGAACCGCTTCGGTGGTCGGCGCGGGAAAGAGCTACAGGGAATGGTGAACGACGATCAGCTCATGTTCGTGGTGCGGGAACCTTTCCTGAGCAAGCACTCGCAAGCCAACATGGTAGCCGGTTTATTGGAGCGTGGTGAAATGCTGAGCATTGAGTCTCACATGCCCGAGCAGGGAAGGATTTTTTCCGACGGCATCGAAAGCGATTTTTTAAATTTTAATTCGGGAACCATTGCTCGGATTGGCATCGCCAAAGAGGAAGCCCGTTTAGTAATCAAAACAAACTAACAAAAAAAATGAAAACTCAGATCACTTATATGAAAGGAGATGCGACACAGCCAATAGGTGTCGGCAACAAAATAATTGTTCACATTTGCAACGACGTCGGAGGTTGGGGTAAAGGCTTTGTACTTGCTGTTTCTAAACGCTGGACAGAACCTGAAACTAGTTACCGTCGGTGGTACCGAGAGCAAACGGGCTTTGCCTTAGGAGAAGTACAATTGGTACAAGTGGAGGAAAACCTCTGGGTTGCCAATTTGATCGGTCAACATAAGATGAACAAGGATGAACATGGCGCCCCGCCCATTCGTTACGAAGCGGTTAGACAGGGCCTTGAGAAGATCGCAGCCTTTGCCAAAGAGAAAGAGGCGTCTATTCACATGCCACGCATAGGATGCGGATTGGCCGGAGGCACTTGGGAAAACATGGAGCCGGTCATTTTAAATGCACTCGGCGAGATCTCAAAGCAAACTATTGTGTACGACTTTTGAAGAAGGAATCATGGACAATAAAATAATGGATAAAGAACTTGATAAATGCAAAGGAGCCCTTTTAGGCCTGGCCGTTGGTGACGCCCTTGGTACAACGCTGGAGTTTAAAAGCCCGGGAAGTTTTACGCCGTTAACCGACATGATTGGTGGAGGCGTATTCAACCTGAAAGTGGGTAAGTGGACCGACGATACGTCGATGGCGCTCTGCCTGGCTGATAGCCTCATTGCGAAAGAAGAGTTTGATTCTTCGGACCAACTCGATCGTTACCTCCGGTGGATGAAGCACGGATACAACAGCAGTACCGGAACGTGTTTTGATATTGGAAACGCTACACGACAAGCCCTTTACGTGTACGAGCGCACGCAACAACCTTATTGCGGGGACCACAGCCGCGACTCAGCTGGAAACGGTTCCATCATGCGTTTGGCTCCTATTTCGATCCGTTATTTCAACGATTCGGAACAGCTGGCAAAATATGCATCGCTTAGTTCGCAAACCACCCATGCAGCTCCTCAATGCATCGATGCCTGTATCTATATGGCAATGCTTATTGCTGGTGCGATAAAGGGCTTTGATAAAGAAACCCTCCTTAGCCCTTTATTTGCGACAGAGCCTGGTTTCTGGGGCGAGCATGCTCTGGATCCTTCTATCCGGGCCATCGCCGAAGGCTCGTTCAAGCGCTTAAATCCGCCGGATATTTATGCTTCCGGGTATGTGGTTAAAACCTTGGAAGCAGCCCTTTGGGCATTTTACCGCACAAGCAACTTTGAGAGCGGAGCGTTAAAGGCGGTAAACCTCGGCGACGATGCCGATACGGTTGGCGCGGTATATGGACAGATTGCCGGCGCTTATTATGGCATGAGTGGTATCCCAGAACGCTGGTTGCGGAAGCTACATCGAAGTCTCGATATCGAAGTAGCGGCAGCGACTTTGTACGAGTTGCAAGCGAGAGCATCGGGAAAGAGCACTGCATCGCGATAATTTTCGGTGCGTGTCCTTCCGCCGGAGAGCACGCGGAAGGCCAGGCTTTCCGTTTCAATCTGTTGCCCGGCTTCGAGAGCCTCAGCCAACGGGCAAAAGGATTTCCACTGCAATCCTTCACGCGGCGTCTGCATGAAGTAAGTAATGCATGTTAATCTATTGGTATTTGCGCCAGGGACGCGAAGGGCCTGGTTCCTTTGCCGCCCTGTTTTTCCGCGGCAAAGAACCGGAGCGATAGCGCAGCCCGCAGCGGCCCGCCCGGGCGCCCTCGGAGACATGTCATCCTATTCTGTTTCAACTCATGATTCTGGTTTTTTACGCGTAGATTTTCTGTCTCTTTATTCATTCAAAGGGTGTGTCGCCGTTTTTTCGTGGAACAATGAAGGTTCCACAATCCGTGAAACCCTTGTTCCACGCAATTTTGAGAGCAAACTGCGTGATTCAAAAGTGACGCGTTTTTTGGAACGATCTGCCAAAGGCCAATGAAATCAAAGGTTTCAGAAACAAGCATTGACTATTGGGATTGTCGGCATTGATGCGCTTTCTGCAAGCGAACTTTAGTTTTGAACACCCCTCGATGCCAGGACAGGCGTTTGCTATGTTTGTAGCAGAATAATGAACCAACACATTAAACATAAACAACGACAGAAAATACAAAGCGATCCACTTCACCTGATATCTATGACATGCCGGGCCCCTTGAGGGCCCTTTTTTTTTGATAAATGGTTCGCAACAGACTTCCCTCACAACATTATGAAATATGACAAAAAACTAAACATGAAAACAAAAAACAAGAAACAAAAACCAAAGAACAGCGCCTGGCCTGCAGATCAGGTAAATCAAACAACACCTCAACAGTATAAAACATGCAATCAATGACAATCCTATTTGAAAACTCACTTGCAAGGATGTACGGACCACATTTCCTGATGATGTACCTGGTCATTTATGTCGTCCTGCTTTACATGGCCCGGTATGTACTGCCGGCAAAGATATCCAACCGCTATGGCGGAGAAAGTCAGGCATTTCCTGACCGGCCCGATCCCTACGGACTGGCTTACATGCAAGGTGGAGAAAATGAGGTCATGATCCTCGTTCTCTTCAACCTCATCAGACGACGATACATCAGCCTTGAGCGCCCGAAGGGTGAATACACGCTGTTTGCAGAGCAGCGGGATATCTCATCCTTGTTACCAATCGAAAAGGAAGTGTACCGGCTTTTGGAAACGGGGGCACCACTGAATGGTTTTGTGAAACACCTGGCTGCGCATGAACAGTTCATACAAGAATGCCGCATGATCAAACAAGAGCTTGAACGAGAGCAGTTGATCTGGTCGCAAACAGACCTGGAAGATTTCAAGCGCTACGTCAATATGTTATGCTCGCTGATGATCCTGCTCGGGCTCTACAAGTTGTTGGCCGCTATGGTGCATGGCCATCTCAATGTGCTCGGCATATTGCTGATAAGTTCCATGGGTACCTATCTCTTTTCAGAGATCAGGATAAACGTGATGCCAAGCGCCAAAGGCAGAAGGTTACTTTACGATCTCCGATCGGTCTTTCAGGCCGAATACGGAAATAAAGTGCTGGAACAGGAACCTTACCAGGAACAGTTGCTCATAGGTTTGTATGGGTTCGGTATCCTTGCGGGATCAGCCTACCAGTCGTTCTACCCGCACATCATCGAAACACTGAATCCACCTGCGCACATCTCCTTTGCAACAGCACTGGAATCATCAGGTGGAGATGGTGGCTCATCCTCGGGTTGTAGCGGCGGAAGTTGTGGTGGCGGATGCGGCGGATGTGGAGGGTGTGGCGGTTGCAGTTAAAAACAAACAGACATGAAAAAAACGATGAATCATCATCAGGCGCTGAAACAGATCCCATACTTGGGTAACGGGCTGGGCTTCCGGTCAGAATTGAAGTCCTTTACATTTTTGAACAGAGACAAGATCAGCTTTGTAGAGATTATTGCAGATCACTACATCGATGCGCCGGGTAGTAAAATGAAAGAGCTTGAAAGGCTGATGGCAAACTTCACCGTGATCCCGCACGGCATAGGCCTGTCGCTAGGTACCGTTTCGGGGCTGGATGAAGGCTACCTGAAAAAACTGGGCGAGCTGATCCGGTACATCGCCCCACCGTATTGGAGCGAGCACATTGCCCATACACGCGCGCACGGAAGCGACATCGGTCACCTGGCACCCATTATTTACAACAATGCCTTTCTCAATGTTTTGGGTGCAAACATCGAGCAGGTTAGGCAGGAAATTCCGTATCCACTTATTCTCGAGAACATCACCTATCACGTGGATTTGCCGGGCAGGGAGATGAGCGATGCAGCCTTCCTGAATAGGCTATGCGATCTAACGGGCTGCGGCCTGCTGCTCGACATCACCAATCTTTACATCAACAGCCGGAACATGCACTTCGATCCTTACGCCTTTCTCGACCAGATCGAACACAAGCACATCGTTCAGCTGCACTATGTTGGTTGTGAGGACGACGGGAACCAATATACCGATACCCACGCGAGAGCGACGCAGGCAGAGATCTTTGAGCTAATGGAATACCTCTTCCGCAAACACATGCCGAAGGCTGTTCTGCTCGAGCGCGACAGCCGCTATGAATATACTGAAGAAATTAGCGGCGATTTGATAAAAGCCAAGGAGTTATTACAACACGTTCGATTATGAGTATAGAAGACAAACAGGTTATTGTGAGCCGGCTTTACACGGATGAGACTTACCTTAACCGCTTCCTCGCATCGAAAGAACGCTTTTTTGCTGAAGAGCAGATCTTGGAGCTAGACACACGTTCCTTTTTGGATGCCCTGAAGCCAGAACAGCTTCGCTTCTTCGCGAACAACCTTCGCGCTAAACACTACCACGAGACCTTGCGCCTCATTCCACTGACACACTATGTTCTGGAAAAGGACATCAAAGACCGCTTCCGCGAGTTTAGTCTTAATCCGGGAAAATACGGCATTCACCGCACACACGAAGAAGCCCTTGCCTTTCTTACCTTTTTGCAGCAAAGCGCTAGCCACAACACTTTTTTACAAAGCGTTCTGCGTTTTGAGTCGGCCATGATACAGCATTTTTTGCATCCGGTAGCATACAAACCCGTGCTGTTCCGGTATAACGTTTTCGATATGTTGGTTGCGCTGCGACTCGGAAACACGCCCTCAGTCAGAAAAGGGTTTACACTCCTGATCTTCCGGAAAGACAAACCGCCAAAAGTCTTTGGGCTTAAGGCCTAATGTACAAAGGAACTCCCCTTTTCCAAACCTGGAAATACGATTTGTAAGGAATAACTTTTTCGTAGCTGTCGTTCGTATAGAATCGGTTATTGTAGAGGTCGTACAACTTATATTCGATCTTATGCTGTACCAGGAATACCTGCCCGGCTTTCTGGATGTCGAAAAACCGGTATGGAAGCACGAGTTCTTTCCCTTTTTTCAAGCCATACTTGCCGCTATAGCCAACAATAGCATAGTTCTCTTCCAGTCTTTCATGCATTTCTGTGCTATCACTGGCATCCGGCTCTTCGTCGTCGTATTCCAGTCCCTCTCTGCCAAGCGTCACGTTCAGGCGCTCCAGGTTTTTTTTATCTCCTGTTTGCGCATCGTACAGAAGGTACTTCTTTTTACCCGCCTGATACGAGAAGTAACGCTCACTCACTGCCTTCACCTTTGCCGTTTTGTGTACCAGAGCCTTTCCGGTGAAGTCGTACACTTGCTTGTATTTGTTGAGGCGGGTGATCACGTACTTTCCGGCAGCCCTGGTGTAGTGTCCGTTGATGCGCACCTCTTTCCGGCTGTTTTTTTCAAGTAGTACCGTTGATTCTTTTTCTTTCACGATCAACTGTTTGTTGGCCGTTATAAGGTAAGGTTCTTTATCAAACCGGAAAATCACTTGGTCCTGCTTGTCAAACACCAGGCGTTGCCGCCCGTCGTCGAGCAGGTAGTTGTCGCCAAGTCCGGCATAGCGAACCGACTGATTGCTCTGGTAAACTGTATCACCACGGTCCGACACCAGGAAATAGCCCTTGTAGTCGTGTAGTAGGTAATGTTCAGCGTTGATTTTCTCTGTATGTTCTGATTGGTGGACAAACAGCGGCTTCCGGTTTTTGTAAACAGTGCTCAAACCGTCTTTACGCACCACATAGCAACTGTCGTCGAGCAACGTGGCAGTGCCGGTGCTGACGATCAATGTGTCAAGTCCCATATCCAACACCGCTAGGTGCAGCGAATCGGCTTTCACCAGGAGGTGTGTTTCGTTGAATGAGAGTAGTTCCGGGATCTCGCGCGAAGTTGTTCCGGTATTCGAATCGTAAACATGGTAGCTTTTGCTCCTTACGCCTGCCAGGAAAGTGCTGTTTCCCTCCGTGAGAGGCGCCAGGCTTTCATATTCAGGTTTCAGAAGATAGGTGCCAGAGTCGGATAACAGCCCGTATTTTCCGCCTACTTTGACGATGGCTGGATTCAGGTGCATAGGATCGACCCACTCGAATGACGTGTAGGGGCTAACATGCGTTTCGGAATTGGCTGGGTGAAGAATATGATCGTTGGATGTGCCAAACGACACATACAGGCGCGGATCGGTTAGCATGCTATAATCGGCCAGCGATGCCGGGTGCACGTTACCGGAAGCACTGAGCTGGGTGATGAAAGCGGATAAGCCGATGTGTCCGGAAGGGCCTATTTTGGGTACGCCTCCGACGCCAAGAACAGATTTGCTGCCATCCCCAGGAAAGCCTGTATTGATGATAGAAGGCATGAAGTTGGCGAGGCATTTTCCGGTGCCGGGTTCGGTGTAGCAAATAGGCGAAACAGCATAGTGAATACGGTCTTTACCCTGGCTGGAATAGCTGTAGTGGTTAACATCGATCCAGTTGCACGCCGAATTTCGGTTCCAGGCAATCTCGATGGGAGCTACCTTTTTCTCTACCCTGAAATTCAGCCCTTGCCACTGTGCATCGGTGGCAACCGGAAAGTCCAGTATCCGGGAATCAGTAGTGTAATTGCCGCCGTGGGCCAACGGAGCGTGAGCCCATTTGCCGCTGTTGTAATCGAACACGCCCCACCGGCCGCTACAATAGTCGTAGGTGTTAGCGTGCTGGGTAAGGCTGGTGCTACGCAGATAGTGATGGTAGCCCTCCTTTTTTTTCCTGATCTGGTAGCTCGGGATCTCGTACTCATAGATCTCCCAGCCAGAGCTTCGTAAAGAGCCGATATAGATCTTCCCGTTTTTATACCCTTTAGCCGTGTTCTGGTTGATCTCAGCATCGTACAGATCGCTCATCACCAATTGGCCCTTCAGATAAATGTCGCTTGTAGCCTCCTGCCTGGCAAGCACAAAGTTGTCGTTAGTTGTAAAGTCGCGGTATTTGTATGGGGTTAGTTCCCGTTGCCCCACGTAATCGTATATGCCAAACAGATCACCGTCTTTACTCAGGTAAACATACGGCTTGTTTAGAAATGTAATGTTGCGGTATTCGCACGGCAATATCAGGCTGTCGCCGCGTGACACCAAGCCGAGACGCGATCCTCGCCGAACAACATAATGGTTGTCGAGTTTAGTAAGCACATCGGTGTATTGCGCCGAAAGCTGTAGGTCCCCGTTTTCATATATGACGCCGATGCCGCTTTCCTGTAGCACGCGAAAGAATGATGGCTCCAGCTGCGACGGCAAAATATTTTTATACAGGAAATCCGTAAGTCTGGTCCCTTGCCGGTAAAGTGCGCATGCCGAGTCGCGCCCAATCACGCAATAACCCGATCTTTCAAAGTGATTACCGAAGTCGAAAGGGTGGATGTTTTCTCCCTCGATTTCGGCTACCAAACTATTGTCCTCGATCCGGAAAATACTTTGCATGCGGCCACGCACCCGCTTGTAAAATCCGTCATAGAACACCACACTGTCTGAAGGTTCGGTGTTTAAGACCTTGCCGGTGAGATAGGCATAATACACCGTGCCACGCGAATCGCGGGCCGCCATGATGTCTGGCCGCGCCTGGTAAATGTGGTCGTAGGCAACCGGAATCTGAAACCGGCCTTGCCAGCCGAGCTTTCCATGGTCGATCAGCAGCAAGCCGTCGTAGTATGGACCAACATGATCGTATTCCGGCTCCACGATCCGGTTTGTGCGCAGGCTTGTCGTGAGCAAGCCTTGCTTACCCCGTCGGTAAAGCAGAACGTAGTTTCCGGTAGTACGAATGCTATCATAAAGGTTTTCCCGAAGGCCATCTATGGTGGGGAAGATGGTCCAGCCTTCTCGCTTCTTGGCCAATAGAACAGATCCTGTTTGCCGTATTTCTTCCAGGTCTGAGAGCAGGGTCTTGAACCGGGTATCTATGATTTTAAAACGGCCGTTGCTTTCCCTGACACCAAAGTGCTCATTTCCGAGGTGGAAAATGGTGTCGCCCTTGGGGCTATCTTCCAGCCAGAAATGGGTCGAATCGCCAATGCCGTATAAGCCATGCTCCACGCGCACGAACAAATTGCGCTTTTCCGGTTCCAGATTCTGGGCCTGGAGTACCATCGCCGAACAGGAGATCAGCAGGAATATACAAATGAGCAGGCGCATCAGATGCTGCTCAGTAAGCGGTCGATAGAACGGGCATCCGTGGCTTTTACACCGGTATGCTGGAGGGTAAACGTGAAGTGGCCTGGTTTATTTTCCGGAAATACGGGTGCCTCCGAAAGAAAGCGCTGGGATGAAAATGTACAGATTTCCTGGTTCGGCAGAATGGCGATCATTTTATTGCGCTCTTTCCGTGAATAACGGAATTTTTCCCAATCGTTAAACGGATATTTGATAACTGCCAGTCCGTTGCCGGTAATCAGGTACACATTGATCGGGTATTGTTTAAGACTATCGGCCCCAAAATTGAAATTGGCCAATACCGGGATCATGTCAGGTGCATGGTACTGACGGTCGTAATTGTAAAGCCCCAGGTTTTTTACCGATAAGGTCCTTATGAAAGAAGATTCAGCAATGGCCTGATTTTTCTCCTCCCGCATCATGGCCATACGCCTGTTGAACTCCCCAAGCTCTTTTGCAAACTCCTCATTCTCGGCATCCAGCACTGCACCACGGAAAACCGGGCGGGCAGTGGTTTTAACAGTGGTATCGTTATTTTGAAGGACAATTTCGTACTCGCCACGTCGATCACTGGTAGGCAGTATGCTCACAAAATCCCAATTCCGGTTATACGCTTTTTTGTTTTGTGCAGGATCGTTTTGCTTGTTTTTCCCCGAATATTCCCAAACAACACCCAGTAAGCTTTTCAGATCGCTGCCATAAATGCGACTCATATTGAGATCGAAGTATTTTCCGTTGGCCGAATACTCAATGGGTTTTTGCGGTTTGATGGTAGTGTTGATTTCGTCCTGCAGGGCTTGAAGACTTTCCGTTTTGCTTGCATTAGAGCTGGCTCTGGAGCGTTTCAGGTAAGACCAGTCGTTGCCGTTGCGTGTCGAATAGTAGGCGTTAAAGCCTTCGTCGGGATCGGGAGTGGCAAGAGATACCTCGATGGACTTGCCTTTGGCGATCAGGAGTGCTTCACCGTCTTTAAAGGCGTTGATGCGGAACATACCGGCCGATTCGAAATCGGAAACCTTTCCAGCCGAATCGTATGTCATGTTGATCTGGGAACTGATGATACTCCCGGCGGTCAGAAATTCTTCGAAAGCCAGTTGCACATTGCCGGCCACAATCTTACCGTCTTTGGTCACGAAGCACGAAGGCGGCACATCGATCCGGGTGCCACTCGGCAGTTTGATCTGATCGCCCTCGCGGTTAGGGAAGGAAAAGCGTTTCTCCTCATTCACAAAGTTGTAGGTGAAGTCCCGTCGGGGCGCATCGCTTGTTGCCTGGCTGGTTTGCTGACGTTGAGGAACGTCGTCTGTATTTGCCGTTTGTTCTTTGGGTGCATCCGAACAGGCAAAAAAGGAAACGAGCATAAGGCCAAGGCAGGATTTCGTGTAAAATTTGATCATGTGTTATCTGACTAAAGGAATGGAAATAGGTTTGTTCTACAAATAACGCCCAAAAACCAAATAGTAACACAGGTATTAATTTTTTTTTGGGATCAAGGTCGGGCACAGGCCTTTATTTCCCTATCGCTTCGAATTTGACTTGGGCAGATATGCCATTGTCATCCACCAACAATAAGGTGTGTTGGCCCTGTACCGGATCGAGTGCGAGCTGATGGATTCCCTTTGTTTCGCCAATGTATTCATCGTCAAGGTGCCAGTATATGGTTGTGTTCGGGTTTCGGTGTGTGGCTTCAAAGATGGTTCGTCCCTGCTGCCCGTCGATTTCGCGTGGCACATAAATTTTGCTGTGTGGTTTCGGATAGAGGAGGCTCATGCTCTTGTCAGCCAGCCGCGCGAGACAGTCGGGTTTATAGTCGGGCAGTGGTTTATAATCCGGGTGATTGTATTTGTAGTATTTTTCAATCAATGGTGGCAGCACAAACCAATTGGTATTTTTGATGCGGAACACCTCTTCACAATCGCTGTCCACCCGCTGTTTGCCATCTGAACTGAGGTGTATGGTTTGATGGTAAGGACAGGCCGTCGTATTCAGGCAGGTGGCCGGAATCAGGACCTTTTCAGGGTGCGTACATCTTTCCGACGCTCTATACCCACTTTCATGGCAAAGCGCGATAGATTGCATGTGAGATATAGGCATTGCAAACCAATGAGCCGACTTTGGCAATTGCGCAAACAAGTCGAAGAGCACTGGCGCCGCAGCTTGTATTCCCGTGAGGCCCGGCCGGCCCTCGCCATCGGCATTGCCTATCCAAACAGCCACCACATAGTCAGGAGTAACACCAATAGCCCAGGCGTCACGGAAACCAAAACTCGTCCCTGTTTTCCAGGCAATTTTTTGAGAGGATGCAAACACACGCCAATTTCCGTCTTCATCAGGACGGTTTACATCCACCATAGACTCAAAGGTGCTGTAGATGCAGCCGCGGTCCATTCTCTGTGTAGCCGCTTTGTCAGCGGAACGCTTCCGTTTGTTTTTCTCCAGCTTGTATCCCTCGGCTAGTTTTATGGGCCTTATTTGCTGGTATCTTAATTGCTGGGCCATAGTGGTATAGGCGCCGTTCAGGTCCCAAAGCCTCGCTTCTGCTCCACCAAGAATCAGCGACAGGCCATAATGCCTCGCAGGCTTGTTGAGCGTGGTCAATCCCAGTTGTTTCAAATCACGGTGAAACTTTTCCAGGCCGTAGTCATTGAGCAGCCTCACCATGGGTATATTCAGGCTGCGCGACAAGGCTTTGGAAGCCGGTAGAGCCCCATCGTATTGCTGACTGAAGTTTTTCGGAGAGAAGCCGCCATACTGCGTCGGAATATCGGGGATGAGCATTTGGGGCGTAATGATGCCGTCTTCCAGGCATTTTTCGAAAAGGAAGGGCTTCAGGATGCTGCCTGTGCTTCGGGGGGCAACGATGCAATCGACGTCACCGCTTTGCTCGCTATCTTTTACCAATGTGTTGCCGATGTATGCCAGTACCTCTCCTGTTTTTACGGAGGTAATCATCACCGCACCGTTGAAAATGCGGTTCTCCTGCAAGCTGCGGCTATGGCTTTGTAGAATAAGGCTTGCCTGGTTTTGTAAATGAATGTCGATACTGCTCACAATGGTTTGTCCTTTGTGGCCTTCTTTTATCAGCCTTGTGAGTAGGTGTGGGGCTAACTGTGGCAGTGGCAGCGGCTTATCGGGCAAAGGCTCCTTTAACGAAAGTTGCAGTGTAGTTTCGTCAATTTTCCCTTGTTCAAAAAGGCGCTTTAAAAGCCGGTTGCGCTTATCGAGCAGGCGTTGGTGATTTTTTCCGGGATAAATGAGTCCGGGAGCATTAGGGAGTACGGCCAACGTAGCACTTTCCGACCAACTCAGCTTTTCCGGCTCACGACCAAAAAAACGCCACGATGCGGCATCAAGGCCAACCACGTTATTTCCAAAAGGCGCGTGGGCGCTGTAGTATTCCAGGATCTGCGTTTTGTTGTACCGGATCTCCAGCCGGGTAGCCAAAACCATTTCAAGGAGCTTTTCAGGCAGGCTGCGGCGTGGATTCTTACGCATGATGCGGGCCAATTGCATGGTAATGGTGCTGCCACCACTGACGACTTTCCGGTGTCGCAGGTTTTGACTGAGTGCCCTGCCCAGCCCTTTCAGGCTGATACCGAAGTGACCGCCAAAATTTCTGTCCTCAAATTCAAGGATGCAGGTTTTAAACTTTTCAGGTACGGGGCCATGCGTTTCAAAACGCCATTGTCCGTCGTCGGCTATTCTGGCGCCAAGCAGGTTTCCTTTTTTGTCGAGAAGAACGGTCGATGTAGGGTCGTTAAAGAGTTGGTTTGGCAGACATTGGATATACCAGATTGCGAAACTGACGACCGCCAATCCAAACAGGCGTTTACGCCAGCGGCTAAGCGGTTTTTGTTGTGAAGTCTTTGATTTCGGTTGTGCCACGCTTCAAAATTAGGCAGAGGCTGGTAGCCAGTTTTGCTGTTTTATTATTCGTTGCTGTTTTAATGGGAAGTGTTTTTTACCTTTGATTAAATGGAACCCTTATTTTGTCATCGTTAGCGAAATACCTGTTTATTCTTTTAGCTGCTACGGCCGGCCTCAGGGCCCAGCAGTATAATTTCCGACACTATTCGGTGAAAGAAGGTGTGGCTCAGTCGCAGGTGTTTTGCCTGTGGCAAGACAGTCGCGGCTATCTGTGGATGGGAACACGTGGCGGTGGGTTAAGCCGTTTCGATGGAACGGAGTTCCGGACATTCGGCCTCAAAGATGGCCTGCCTAACAACTACGTGTCGTGCATCAGGGAAGATGACAATCATCGGCTTTGGATCGGAACCAACAACGGCTTATCGGAATATAACGGTATCCGTTTTGTAAACCATTATCCGGCGAACCAAACCGGGCAGTTTTCGGTACTCGACATGGATGCCGATAGTCTGGGCCGTTGGTGGCTGGCTACCGGAACCGGTGTTTTCCGCTTTCAGGGTTCATTTGAAAATGTGAGCCGCCAACTCAACGATAAGCCAGCGCTTATCAATACCATTCATATCGACCGTCACCAGAATGTATGGTACGGTTCGGCCGATGGGCTTTTCAGGATCAGCGAAACACCACGCGGCTTTATAAAAACCAAGTACGACAAAACCCATGGGTTCCTTAACAATTCCATTACCTGCATACGGGAAGACAATGAGGGTAACATCTGGATAGGGACTTATGGCGACGGTATGTATGTGTATAATGGGAAACGCTTCTCGAGGATAGACCAAAACCTGGAACTATACCGCCAAACGGTGCTCGATATCTATTTTGACAAGCGAGGAAACGCATGGCTTGCCACCCTCAACCATGGCGTGGCCCAATACCAAATGGCTTCAAAAAATTTCACCTGGCTTACCGAGCGTGAGGGATTGAGCAATAACCACGTTCGCAGCATTCTGCAGGATCAAAGCGGCAATTACTGGTTTGGCACGTCGGGCGGAGGTGTATGCCATTATTTCGGCAAGCAGTTTACGGTGTACGATAAATCATCGGGTCTCGGTGGGAATTTTATTTACAGTGTGTTTCGGGATAGCCGCCATCGGTTGTGGATAGGAACTTCCGATCAGGGTTTATCCGTACTGGATAGTGCAGGGTTTTATTCCTTTAACGCGAGCAACGGTTTTGCCAATGTGAAAGTGAAAGCTATTGCCGAAAGCCCGGATGGGTTGCTATACGTTGGTACCGACGGACAGGGTGTGTTCAGCTTCGACGGGCAGGAATTTAGAGAAATAGCGGACCTGAAAAAAACTTACGTGCGGGCCATGCTGCCTGATAAAGAAGGGAATTTGTGGATTGCAACAGCCGGGACCGGCTTGTTTTGCCTTCGCCCGCAAGTTGAAAATAACCGCGTCCTGAAATTTACGACCAAAGAAGGGCTTTTACACAACAGGCTTACGTCTTTGCTGTACGACAAAAGTGGCAGGCTTTGGTACGGTACCGAAAACAGCGGTATTGGCTGCCTGTTGAATGGCAGGATCCAGGGGCAGTCCCTCACCGTTAGTAACGGTTTACCATCAAACGCCATCCGTTGCATGGCCGAAGATCAAAGCGGTTATTTGTGGCTGGGAACAGCCGGCGACGGCTTGGCGAGTGTTCCGCTTTATCAGGGTGATATGCCGGTGAAACGTTACAATTACACGAATGGCTTGAGTTCTTCTAACATTTATTTGGTGTGTATAGATAAAAGCAATAACCTGTTCAGTGGCACCGAAACGGGCCTCGACCACCTGATACTTGGAAAGGACCGGCGACCGGTAGAGATCAGGCACTATGGCAAAGGCGAAGGATTTACAGGCATTGAAACCTGCCAGAACGCAGTGTACAGCGACGCCGACGGAACGATCTGGTTTGGAACGATCAATGGCCTTACGAAGTATAACCCGGCAAACCTCGTGAGAAACGAGCACGAGCCGGTAACAACGATCAACGGTGTCAGGTTATTTTTCGAGCCCTTGTCAGGAACGACGTATGCCAATGCGGTTGGCGATTGGAACGCTGTTTCTTCTTTGAACTTGCCACACGACCAAAACCACCTGACCTTCGATTTTTTAGGCATTAACCTCAGCAACCCGGAGGCGGTTAAATATCAGTGGATTCTTAAAGGCTTTGATAAAGATTGGTCTCCGCCATCAACCTTGCATTCGTTTACTTACCCGAACCTTGGCCCCGGCGATTATACATTTATGGTGAAAGCCTGTAACGAGGATGGTGTATGGAACCGCGTTCCTGCCCAGGTTGCGGTTCATATTTCGGCACCCTTTTGGATGCGCTGGTGGTTTCTGCTCCTGGCGATACTAACGGTTAGCGCACTGCTTTTTGTCCTGTTTCGCTGGCGCGTCAACCGCATCCGGGCAAAAGCCGACGAGGCGCAACAAAAAACCCAGATGGAAAAAGAGATCCTGGAATTGGAGCAAAAGGCCTTGCGCCTCCAGATGAACCCGCATTTTATTTTCAACGCTTTGAATTCAATACAGTCGCAAATAGGTACCGATAACGAGCAGGCTGCCCGCTATTACCTGGCCAAGTTTTCGAGATTGATGCGGCAGATCCTCGACAACTCCAGGCAGTCGCAAATTACCCTGGAAGAAGAAGTGCAAACGCTCGAGAATTATTTGCTGATCGAAAAATTTTGTAATGGTAACCGGTTCGATTATAGTATCCGGGTCAACGAACAATTGGAGTCCGACTACATTAAATTGCCACCCATGCTTTTGCAGCCGTTTATTGAAAATGCAATCAAACACGGTCTTAAATCTGGCAATGGTAAGCGGGGGTTGATCGACGTGTGTTTCGTTGAGCATGATGGTGTGCTGGAGTGTTCGGTGACAGACAACGGCATTGGACGGGCTAAAGCGGCAGACCTGAATCGTAACAGTAAGGAAACCTATCATAAGTCAACGGCATTGTTAGTCACCCAGGAAAGGCTCGACTTATTACACAACGATAAACAGATCCGTTCGTTGGAGATAATCGACCTTTACGACGCAACAGGCAATGCCGCTGGAACCAAAGTTGTGGTAAGAATCCCGGTTCAGTAATCAGTTTTCGTACATGTCGTTTTCGATTCGCCCGATCAGGTCCTCCATTTCACGTTCCTCGAAATTTCCCGAGATCTGGATCTCCCCGCCGCTTATTTCGCCCGATACTACCGGAGCCATTACGAGCTGTCCGGCAATGACGAATCCCAGCCGCTTATTCAGAGATTTCTTACTGGCATCAGCGAAAGCCTTGGTGCCGGCTTTGTTAAGATGGATCTGAATTGCCAGGCCCAGTTCATGGTCGAGGGCTACGGTTTCGAAGTCGTTCACGGTAATGATGGCCTGCGGATTGAGGTAGTAAGTATTTAATATCCCGTTTTCGAGCACTGTTTTTTTTATACCAATGCTGTCCTCATTCACGTAGTAGCAGCCGGTGATCAGTTCGCCAGGTGCGGCTACCATTTGGGATTTTCGCTGCCTTGGTTCAGCGCATGATGCGATGCATAAAAGAAAGAGCAAGCAGATAAACGGGTAAGACTTCATGCAGACGTTTTTATTGTGCCAATGTAATAAAACCCTGTCGAAAATCCGTATTTTTATAAACATGATCAAAGCCATACTCATCGACGATATCGAACAGGCACGCACAACGCTCAAAAAAGACCTTGAAGTGTATGCCCCCGACGTGCAGGTGATCGGCGAAGCCGGTGGTGTGGTTGAAGGCGCCAAACTGCTTAAAACGCTTAAGCCGGATATCCTTTTTCTTGATATACAAATGCAGGATGGAAGCGGCTTCGATTTACTCGACATCTTAAAAGAGATTCCGTTTAAGATCATATTCATCACGGCTTCCGATGCGCATGCCATCAAGGCCTTTCGCTATGCGGCCATCGATTACCTCATGAAGCCTGTGGATCCTGACGAGCTGGTGAGTGCGCTCAGCAAATACCGCGAATACCAGCCGAATGAGAACGAGAACTACAAGTTGCTCAACGAAACGCTCAAAAATACGCATAAGCCTCACGAACGCCTGGCCTTACACAGCCAGGACAAAATTCACATTGTGAATATACGCGATATCGTTCGTTGCGAAAGCAATGTCAACTATACCGAATTTCATTTTAGCAATGGAAAGAAATTCCTTGTAACCAAAACACTGAAGGAATTTGAAGATCTGTTGAGTGAGCAAGGGTTTTACCGTGTTCATCAGTCCCACCTTGTCAATACCGCATATATCAGGGAGTTTGTAAAAACAGATGGTGGTTATCTGATGATGACCGACGGTTGCCAGGTCCCGGTTTCTACCCGCAAACGACCTGACGTGGTGAAGATGTTGGAGGAATTGTAAAATCGCAATTTTACAAGATGTCGCTGAAGCGGTCGTTATCCGTGCGAAACATCAGTGTTACGATCTGACTTCGGTCCTGCCCGGTGAGCACACCGATTTTTTTCAAAAAATTGTTTTTATTGTATCGCCTGAACCAGATGTCGAACAGGCGGTGGCGTGCTTTTTCTGAAACCCGTGTGTCGTCATAAACACCAAAGATCACGGCTTGCGGGCGCTCCTCAAAAAAGTTGTAAATGAGGTTGCCGATCGTTTCATTGGCCATGTTTTCCGATGCACCGACAGATCCGTCGCTGTGATAAAACTCCAGCAGAAAGCCTTCCACATTTCCGCCAAGCCTTTTAAGAAAAGCGCTTTCAGCTCCGATGCGGTTGAAGAGCAGGAAGTAGCGGACATTGTCGTTAGCCAGGAAAGAATAGGCGATCCCGCGCGGATTGTCGAACGCTTCGGGTTTATACCAATTGTTTTCCATGCGTGAAGGTAGCGGTGAAAGGGTCGTAAAAACAGGTGTTTTCGCGCCGAACAGTATCGCCATTGACGTGAAGCGGCGAATTGTCCACGCACATGTACCTGAATTCGCAGTGTTTGCAGGTTTCGATATGGTCATTGGAAATGTACCACAGCTTTTTAAAATCGGCTAGGTCGATAATGCTTTTCAGCGGCGTGCTGGCCAGGTTGCCGAAGATTGCAGGCAAAGAAAGGCAATTCTTGATGTCGCCTTCGCTGGTGATACATACTTTTCGGTTGTAATAAGCATGGTATTTTTTGCTCTCGAAGAAAAGCTCGATGTTTACATTGAAATAGTGCGGGCCGTTACGCTCAAAATCCCGGTGAGCGGTTTTGCTTTCTGCCGAGAAGATCAGGTTCTGTCTTCCCATGTCGTCGATGTTGGTAGCGGCGGTGCTTTCTGCGCCATACAGTATCCAGGTTCGCAGGCGCGGGTTGGCTGAAAAAATGCGCTTAAAGGACTCTGTATCCATGGTGTGATCTGCTTTAGAGATCACTTCTATGGTATCAATATCGCGGGTGGAAACCTCATTCAGCACAAAGCTCAGGACATCCGCGTCAAGGGTTTGCAGGGAACGGAATTGGATGTGCCGGCATCCCAGCTGTTCAAGCTCACTAATGGCTTTACTCAGCAGCTGCCTTTCCATCGGAAGCTCAACAATAGCGTTCGAGATATCGCCGGCGTAATCCCACTCTTCGGGTAGTTTTGGGAACAGAGCCAGTTCATCTTTATCACAGAAGAAAATATACTCGTTGTCCTGTAGCATTTGAAAATACTCGTCGATCGTTTGCTGGTCTTCCGCGTCGTAGTCGCTTTTTAGCTGGCTCAGCGTGGCGCCTTCCTGCTGGGTAAGAATGTCGTAAAGCGCATTCGGGATGAGCGTGTAGGAATTGCGCGGAAGGTCGTAGATTACGCTCCGCGCAGCTCCTTTAACCGGGATGCATTCGGCAAATAGCTTGAAATGTTCACTTTGTTGGTTCATGATGAAGGCCGATGCTCGGCGAAATGATTTTATAGAATGAAACAGGATAATATACCCGCGTGTTATTGGTAAGTTTCTCGATGCGGTAATGCGTGTCGCGCACTTGCGGTCTCACGACCAAAAAACCGACGTTGGCTGGCAGCAGCCGAAAATCGTCGTTATACAATTCGCGGATGCTTGGAAGTTTAGGCTTTTCCATGACTGAAATATTGGGCTACACGTTTTTCAAGATAATAATTGCAAGGATGAGATACCTGGTAGAATTGACCAATGGGATTCACTTCCAGGAAATAGTAGTTTCCACTGGTATCCACCAACACGTCGAGCGAACCGGATTTCATGCCAACACGCTCCATGAATGTACAGATTGCCCGGCGGATGTGTTCCGGAAGGAGGAAAGGCGGCGTGCGGTTGGGCCGCTGGTCGTTGTAATTGCGGAAGTCAACCTTGGTGCGTTCGTCGAGCTGCGAAAAAATAGAAGAGGCATAACACGCGCCTTCGAAATAAAAAATACGAAGTTCGTAGGCTTTGTCGATGTATTGCTGGAACAGCGTCGGCGCAAAAGAGTCGTGGAATTTGTCCACCTCGTCTTTGCCGATGAGATTAGAAAAGCCATCAAAATACAGCTGATCGTTCTCAAAGGAAAGACCACCCTGTGTCAGAGGCTTGGTCAGCAACTTATGGTGCAAGCCGAGCAACGTCAGCACATCCTGTTTTTGTGTCAGGATCCAGCTTTGCGGTACCAGCATGCCGGCTGCAGCAGCCAGTCGCAGGTTCGAGAGTTTATTGGTTTGGTTTTGGCGGATGTCGCCTATACTCAGCGACAGCGAGTGCAAATAGTCATAAACAAACTCGCTTAATGTGTTGAATTCCTTGAACAAAAAATTGTTGGACTGTTGCATCAAGCCCGGCATCTGTTGCTCGCCCAGGAGCTGAATCCTGAATTGCAGTTTGCCACGCCTGTACCAGTAGCCACTGATTTTTTTGAGGTCGATGGCAAAACCCGGTCCGCTCAGGATGCCGCTGATGCTTCCGTCGGAGCCGATCGTGGCAAGTTGGAACACAAAAGGCGTGGTGTTGTTGATGCGCAGGTAGGGCGTCTGGTAGTGTTTCAGCCAGCTGATGACCCTGTCGGTAGTCGAATCGTCTTCTTCTGAAATGATCAAGATCATAATAAAATAGGTAGATAAATGGTTTTATACTCGAGCCGGTTTTTAGAGATGTCTTTCCAGTAAGTTCTGAATGCTTCGCGTTGTTGCAGGCTGCAAAGGCCGAGGCGTTTCCTGTTCTCGTTTATCTGCGCCTGGTCGTCCGGCGCTCCCTGGTGCCATTCGTTATAGTAGTAGTGGCGATATGCTCCTTTACTCCATTCCGCCAGAAAATCGTTGATAACCGCATATTCGTAAGCACTCATGTTGCCTGAGGCGACTTCGGGCAGCAGCAGGCTGTTGAGGTCGTTTCGTTTGCGGCTGAAATAATGAATGAACATAAACAGCGTTTTATGATTGCTGATGAAGCAATTGACGCCGTAGCGACAATGCAGGCTGTCAGCAAAATCAAGCGTAGTAATACCTGTTTGTTTTTCGCCGGGATAGCCCGAGTGGCGGATGAGGTTTGCCAGGAACGCCACGTGACGTTTGTTCTGCCTGTTCCACCGAATCCAGTACACCGGGCGGAGTATCACCGATTGGTTCAGGCGGCCGGTAAGAGCCTGGTCAATCTCGTAAAGCGAGTCCACCGAGTGTTTTAACGGGGTATGCAGCGTGTTGAGATAGATATGGTGTAAACTGTCGTATTGCGCCATGGTTCGGTTCCATTGCGTGGGGTTTAGGGTTTTGAGCCCGCCGATCAGCGAGTCGCGGCGTACCAGGTAGGCCGGTATGCCCGTCAGGAAAGCGCGACGGAGGTATTTGTAACCAAGAAGTTCGTTTTTAAGTTTGCCTGCAAGTTGAAGACCGAGGTAGGTGTGTGAGGCAAAAACATAAGGATACGCGTCGAAGAGCGAGTCGAATTTTTGAAGTGCTGCCTGTTCTTTGCCTTCGAAAACGAGCAGGCTGACGTTGGTGATCTGTTGTGTGTATGCCAGGTAGCTTGCCGGCGCAGCAAACGTGCTGTTGAGGATGAGGAAGAAAAAGAATACGCGGATGAAGGTCATATAAAATAAAAAAACAAGGTTGTTAAATCGTTCTTTTTAAGCGGTCTTTCACAACCAGCGGTTGCTCAGCGCAGTCCGAACGTGTTTAACAACCTTGTTCGCGGGCAGGTTATTACTCGTCGTTCATGAGCTCGCCGCTGATCACACCGTTGCTGTTCAGACGGTATTTGTCAATGCTCTGGGTTACAGATGCTGCCAGGGCTTCGTTGCAGCCGTCGCTTGCTCTTACTGTATCTCCGGTTTCGGTCGAATCCGACCTATATTTCGTAGAATCATTAGTGCCGGTTTGGTCAGATTGTGCATCACTGCAATCTGTGCTTTTGCTGGTTCCAGGCCTGGCACCGCCAATGATTTCAACTAATTCTTTCAGCTCACCTGATTTGAGCTCTTCAGAAGAAAATAATTCTTCTTTAAGGTTTTGAAGTTTTTTCATTTTGTTTTTGGTTTTTTTGTTTTCACTCGTTCTTGTTAACGGCCAGAACACACGCCAAAACCAAAGATAAATAAATTTCACCTCGACCTCCTGAAAACCAGGCATATCAACGAAAAACACGTAATATTACGTGTTTATATTGCGTAATATTACGTGTATTTTTGAAGCCTGACTTTGCAAAAACAGAAAAATTAATAACAGAAAACAAGTATTTTTACAACAAAGCAATTCAACGCGAAAGAACGTGGAAAGCAATTTGCCAACAGGCAGAAGCGCTAGACGCTCACACCAACACTTATGAAACGATTTCCGTACTATCAACAGCTTGGCATTAAGGATTGCGGCCCGGCCTGTTTGAAAATGATAGCCGCCTGGTACGGAAAGCAGTACGATATGAACTACCTGCGGCAAAAATGCAACATCACTAAATATGGAGTCAACCTCCTTGGCATTATCGAAGCAGCCGAAGCGATTGGATTTCGTACGCTGGGCGTCAAGATCGATGTTGCCAAGCTACGCAAGTCGATGGATGCCGGCCCGATGATCGTGCATTGGAACATGGATCATTTTGTCGTGCTTCACCGGATTCGCGGAAACACGTTTTACATTGCCGATCCGGCGCAGGGTTTACGAAGCCTCTCCGAGCAGGAATTTACAGCGGCCTGGAAGGGCAGCGACCCAAAAGGCTATGCGTTGTTGCTGGAACCGGGACAGGAGTTTTATACTGATAAAGAAGACGGGAAAGCACAGAAAGCCGATTTCAGGGTTTTGCTGCCGTATTTTAAAAAATACAGAAGCTATTTCTTTCAGATCTTTTTCGGGATGGCAGTAACGAGTCTTATTTCATTGGTAGGGCCGTTTATGACCCAGGCACTCGTCGATTCGGGCATCAACCGCCAGGATATAGGATTTATTTACCTCATTCTCGGTGCCCAACTTGCATTGTTCCTCGGAAGCACGTTCATCGAGATTATCCGGAGCTGGATCCTGATGCACATCGGCACGCGCATCAACATTTCGATGGTGTCCGATTTTTTTAAAAAACTGATGAACCTACCGCTCAATTTCTATGAGCAATATGTAGTAGGCGATCTGCTGCAACGTATCGGCGATCACAACCGCATCGAAAACCTGCTCACCATCAACACCCTGAGTACCATTTTTAGTTTTGTAAACATTATCGTGCTGAGTGTGATCTTATTCTTTTTCAACGCCAAAATCTTCCTGGTTTTTTCTGTAGGGTCTATCCTGGGTTTGCTTTGGATCTTGATGTTTTTGAAACGCCGCCGCGCGATGGATTACCGTTTTTTTGAGGTGCATTCCAAAAACAGCAATAAGGTATTGGAAATTCTGACCTGCATCAACGACATCAAAATCAGCAGCGCCACGCGTCAGAAGCGCTGGGAGTGGGAAGAGCTTCAGGGCAATCTCTACGGTGTAAAGATGAAATCCATGGTGTTGTCGCAAATCCAGAACATCGGCTCGGGGTTTATCAACCGCCTTGTAGGGATCATCATCACCTTCATTTCCGCGAAAGCGGTGATCGATGGCGAGATCACGTTGGGGTCGATGTTTGCCATCAACATGATCATCGGTCAAATCAGTGGCCCGATAGGCCAGATCCTCGGTTTCGTATCTGTGTTCCAGGATGCGAAGATCGGCCTGGAGCGCATCCACGACATTACCAGCAAAGATGACGAGGATCCGCCGGAGCAAACACTTGTTACCAGCATCGGTATCAACCAGCCTATTGTGTTCGATAACCTTTCTTTTTATTACGGAAGCGAGAACCTGGAACCGGTGCTCAACGACCTCAGTTTCGAGATCGAGCCAGGGAAAGTAACAGCCATTGTAGGGCAAAGTGGTAGCGGGAAAACAACCCTCGTGAAACTGCTACTCAAATTTTACCAGGCCAATAAAGGTTCCATTCATCTCGGTAGCCACAACTTCAAGTTGCTGCACCACGGCGAGTGGCGCAAGCATTGCGGTGTGGTGTTGCAGGATGGCGAATTGCTATCGGGAACCATCGCCGATAACATTACGCTGGGCAACGAAAAAGACTATGACCGCATGATCGAAGCGGCACGCATTGCCAACATAGACGGGTTTATTAACAGCCTACCGATGAATTACATGGCAAAAGTGGGGATGGAAGGCATACAGGTAAGTAAGGGACAGAAGCAACGCATCCTGCTTGCCAGAGCGGTTTACAAAAACCCGGCTTACTTGTTTCTCGACGAGGCTACCAGTGCGCTGGATTCCGAGAACGAAAGGCGCATCATAGAAAACCTGAACACGTTTTTTAAAGACCGCACCGTTGTGGTTATCGCGCATCGCCTGAGTACCGTGCGCAATGCCGACAAGATCATCGTGCTTGATAAAGGGCGCATTACCGAGTCGGGCAACCACCAGGAGCTGATAGCGGCCAAAGGCGACTATTATCACCTGGTTAAAAATCAATTGGAACTAAGCGAGTAAAGGTGGAAACGGAAAAAGAGATAATAAGCCAGGGCGCAGAGCAGGATCACCTGTTTTCGGAAGACCTGAGCCCTTTCCTGAAAAAAGGATCGCTGTGGATTTTGATACTCGGTCTGGCCTTTATTGCCGGCGCCTATTTTTTGCAATGGCCCGAAGTGGTGAAATCGCCAGCGGTGCTCACCACCATTCCCAATCCGTATATGATTGTTCCCAAAACACAGGGGCGGCTCACAGCCTTGTATGGAACGGATCAGCAAAAAATAAAAAAGGGATTCCTGATCGCTGTGATCGAAAGCCCGGCATCCTACAACGATATCGTGATGCTCGACAGCATCATCAAAGCAGTAGATACAGTTTACGAAGAGCGGGTAGAAGCCATTGCCCATATCGAGATTCCGCATGCAGGCCTGCCGGCACTGGGCGAGGTGCAGCCCTCGTATGAACGGTTCCTTAAAGCCTTTGCCGCGCTCAAGTTCGTGTTATCCGATGGATTTCTGGCAAGCCGTCTGGCGTTATTGAGCGATAAAAAAGCCAATCTTGGCGCGGTAGGGCACAACCTCGGCATTCAGAAAAAACTGCTGGGCGACGACTATGCCATCGCGCAGGCCCGATACGAACAGGAAAAAGCGCTTTTCGAAAAGGGAAGCATCACGGCCTACGAGCTCAAAGACCAGGAAAGCATGATGCTGAATAAGCGCTATGCCTTCGATAATATTCTCAATGCGATGCTTATCAATCAGGGCCAGTTGCAGGAGCTCGATGAGCAAAAAATACAACTCACTCAGGTGATCGAGTCACAGAAGAACGATTTTGTCGAAAGTTTCAAGAACTTAAAGTCTGCGCTGGAACAATGGCGCAGTAATTACCTGCTCGTGAGCCCTGCCGACGGCATTCTGTCGCTTTCGGCGCTGGTTCAAACCGGTAATGTAGTTGCTCCCGATCAGGCAGTAGCCTATGTTTTACCCGAAGAAGCACAGCCTGTTGTGTTGCTGCACCTGCCTCAATACAACCTGAGTGCCGTTGATCGCTCGAAAAAAGTGCGGGTTAAGCTCATCAGCTATCCTTACGAAGATTATGGTGTGCTTGAAGGCACGGTGAGCTATATTTCCATCATTTCCAAAGAAGGCACTTATGAGGCGATCGTTACGCTCGATAAGTCGTTGAAAACATCCTACAACAAGTCCATTACGTTTATCAACGGCCTCGAAGGCGAAGCAGAAGTTGTACTGCGCGAAGAATCACTTCTGAAAAAATTGTTTAAAAAGTTCAGGGGCACTCCGGAGCCCGCCGGAAAGCCAAAGCCCGCTAATCCGGAATAAAGGTCCTGAGCAGGTAATAGTTCTTCCAGAGCTCTGTCAGGTTTTGAATGTGGGTAATTTCCGACTGACGGTAAGCCAACTCGACTTCATTGAGTTTATCAACAGAAACTTTTCCGGCTACAAACAGATCGTGATAACGTTCGAACCTCGACCTGGCCATCTCTACCACGCGTTCTTCCGAAGGCTGCATGGTAAGCTGCAGGCGATAATCCCAGAATTGCTCGACCACGTTTTTGATTAACATCAACGAATCTTTGCTGTAAGTCATGGCAGTCATTTTTACAAGATTCTTATTGATCAGCATCTGGCTGTTGATGTTGCGCCGGTTGAATAAGGGCACCACCAGCGAGAGAGACGCCGTTTCCTGGTCGAGCGGGTTGCTGTACACGTCGGTGAAATTGGAAGCCCGCTGGTTAAGACCCACCGACAGGTTGATGCTTGCCTGCACACCCCGGCTTTTCGCAACGCGTTCAAACTCGGCCTCGGCATTCAATTGGTTTACTTTTGCCTGAAGTAAGTTCGGACTGGCGGCAGTAATTCCCGACATCAGCAGGGCAGAGTCGATCATCGGCGGAAGTGCACCCTGCAATTCGAGCCGGGTATCTGCAGCGTCACGTAAGTAGAAATCGAGCGACTTTTCGCTTTGCTGCAAATCAAAAAGCAATTTATTGAGCTCGGAGCTTGTGCGTATTTTCTCAATTTCCAGTAAATCCTTCTCTTCTTTCAGGAGTTTGCCAGCCTCTACCATGTCGCCGGTGTGCTTCAGCGTCTCATCAAGGTAAAGCAGGCGTTTGCGGTGCATGTCAACCGAGTACGCGTAAAAATTTTTTTCCATCAGCAAGGAAACGAATTCGTACACCAGGCGGGCATTTTGCGCTTTGTAGTTCTTACGGCCTATCTCAAACGAAAGCTCAGCCAGACGTTTCTGAAACTTTGTGCTGTTGAACTGGAAAAGCGGCTGGCTGTAGCTGAACAAAATGGGCGTGGATTGCCAGGTATGATAGCTGTTCGGCACAAAGTTATCGATGCGGTTGAGGCCCGAGGAGATGAAGACCTCTCCGCCAGAGAACGGTAATTTTTGGCTGACAGTAATACCTGCCGACGAATAAGCCTGGCTCTGCAATAAGAAGCGTTGGCTGCCGTCGGGTTGCAGAATGGAATTGATGGCACGCGTGTAGCCGGGAAGATTTGATACCAGGCTTACCCTTGGTTTAAGTATCTCGCGCGACAGAACATAACTGGCCTCCGCGTTCTGGATCATCAACTGGCTGGTTTGTGCAGCATAGCTGTTTTTGAGACACAATGCAATCAGCTCGTTGATTTTCTGTTGCTGTGCCCGTACCTGGCAAAACAGTAACAGGCATGTGATCAGTGCTGCCAGCGTTCCGTTCTTCATGGTTAACTTTTTTGCTGGCTAAGGTATGAATATTTGCTATCATAGGAATGTTCTCTTATTATTCACGATCTGGTTTTTTTGCAAGGCCGTTGCTGCGCGAACTGTTTGTCGCCACTGCGCCGTCTTTCACTACTTCTACCCAGCGCCCGGGAACGCGTGCATGGATGAGGTGGTCGTACATCGCCTCGGTATATACGGTTGGCAGGTAGAATTTTCCCAGGTAAGTGGCATTCAGTTGTATCACAAATGTTTTGCTGGTATTTTCCCGCAACTCATAGTAGCTGTACACGCGATCGTCACGAATGTCCTGGTAGCGCGCAGGGTTTGGGGCGCCACTTTCGTCCATTCGGCTGTTATGAATTTCCCAGCCACTTGCCATCATTTGATTTAGCGCCATCTCTCTCAGGTAGCCCTTGGTTCCGGGGTTGCTGATGGTAACCACAGCCATAAAATCGGTTCCCTGTACCAGCTTGTCGGGTTGTATGACTTCACCTTTCATGTTTTTGTATATCACCGTCATGTTAAGATTGCGCTCAGCCTTGGTTTTGTCGCCGGTGAGCGGAACCCCTTCCACTACCACTTTTACGAAGAGGGTAGCGTCGCCTGTATTTTTAAGGGTCAGGCGGCCTTTTGTTTGTATTTCTTGATCGTTGAAATAGATCTGGGAAATACTTTTGGTTAGCGTTCCATTTTTTTCGCTGCTGTTATCAAGTCTGTATGCAAATTTCAAGTCGCGCTTTCCACCGCTCAACCCGGCATATTCACACATCGCCAGCAGGGAGTAGGCCGTTTCCTGTGTACTCATCCAGGAATCCGAATTGAGGTATTTGGCCACCTGCTTTGCCAGCGATGCCGATCTTGTTTTGTCTTTTAGCAGGCTGAGTGTTTCAAGGATCATGGCTTCATCGCGTATATCGGAGCCATAGCTGTACGACAGTTCTTTGTATGCCGGCACGTTCAGTGGAAGGTCTTTGATCAAAGCCTCCGAAACCTCTTGCTGCCCGATGAGCTTATAGGCTGCTGCCAGGCGCCATTTAGCGGCAGGCGTCATGGTTTTTTCCTCCCGTAGCCTGTTCATCGCACCGAGTTCCTGTTGTCCGGCAAGAGCCAGAACAAACAAGCGGTAAGCCTGGATAGCCTGGTGACTTTCTATGCCATGCGGATGCTGATATCCACCCGATTGGTATGACCAGTTTTTGGCCATGTTTTGTTGGTATTTCAACCATCTGGCTTTAAGGTTTGGCGGAAGAACGTATCCCTGCTTTTCAGCCTCAATCATAAAATGCCCCGCATAATTGCTTCCCCACTCACTGTCTTCCGCTTCGCCAGGCCAGTATGCGAATCCGCCATTGGAGGTCTGGAAAAGCTGAAGACGCTTCAGCCCGGCCTTGATGTGTTTGGCTATACGCTGTTGCTGAGCGGTGTTCAGTTCGATGAGCCTGCCTACATATAATTGTGGAAACACAGAGGAAGTGGTTTGTTCGATGCAGCCATGAGGGTATTCAATAAGGTAATCGAGGCGCTTTCCGATGCCAAGTGGCGGAATGCTTGAAAATTCGATGGTCGCTTTGTTTGTTCCCGATATACCTTTAAATATAATGTCTGCCGGTTTTTCCTGGCCGGCTTCGAGTACAAGTTCAAAACCTTCGCTTACCTTAGGGTTTGGAGTTCTTACATCCAGTTCTATTTCCTGGCTTGCTTTTTCTTTCCCACTGATAGCTGTAATTTTGACTTTGGCAATACCGGTTTTTTCTACCACGTTTAATTTGAAATTGACAACCTCATCGCCGGTACGCGTAAAGTGAACTTGTTGTTGCCTGTTTCCATCAATACGCAATAGATCGTTGGTTTCAATTTCCAGTTTTACGTCTTTCACGTGATCTTCCATGGCAAATACGTTAACTGGCAATCCCACTGTTTCTCCGGGACTCAGTACGCGCGGCAATGTGGCGAGTATCATTAATGGTTTTCTCACTGCCACTGCTTTTTCAGCATTACCGTAAGCGCCGTCTTGTTCGGCTACAACCATTACACGAACCGATCCTACATAGTTTGGTATCTCCATGCGGTGTGTTTTTTCTGCGCCCGCCTCAAGCGTAAAAGGACCGGCAAAAGTCACCATGGGCTTGAAGCGGTTGGCTTTTATGCCTTTACCACCTGTGCCGTCGCCGTCGCCACCCACACTCAGCAACTTATCGAGTTTGCCGGCATAGGCGCCGATCACCGCATCGTACATGTCCCAGGTTTTTACGCCCAACGCTTCACGGGCGTAAAATGTACTCCAGGGTTGGGGCGTTTTGAACCGGGTGAGATCCAGCAGTCCTTCATCGACCATTGCTAATGTATATGTCATTTTCCGGCCATTTTTTTCTTTGATCCGGATGCTTGTGGTCGATTCGGGCTTTAAAACATCTGCCATGCGTATCTCCGGTGTCAGGTGGCTGGCCGGATTGTCAACTGAAATAGGAACCACGCCATACATCCGTATAGGCAAGTCGTTTTTGGTAGTTGCATGCGGCTGGATGAGGCTTACGTGGATGAAGGCATTGGGTGCCATATCGCCGGTTGCGGGAAACTGATACACTGTTTCACCTTTCTTTGTTTCGATCCAGAATTTTTTCACTACACGCGTTCCCGATTCAACACTTACCAGCGCCATGCCGTTTGAGGGCGACGGAAAAGACAGCTTGATCGGGTCACCAGTGGTATATTGCTCACGGTCACATGAAAAGTTAAGCATGTTGGCATTTTCGCTATTGCTGCGGTTGGCACGGCTCCAGTATGGCCAATCGACGTATATGATTTGTCCTGTTTCGTGTCCGCCAACCAAATCGTTTACTGTCACCAGATAGCGCCCATATTCCGGGTAATTGACACGGAAAACGAAAGAACCTTTTCCACCGGTAGTGGCAACAAGTGTATCCTTCATCACCATACTGCCAGGGCGGGAAATATAGGTCGATAGTTCTTCGTCATGCCCGCGTTCGTACCACCAGCGCCACTGGATCTTATAGATCTTCACTTGCAGCTTCTTCACATCAACCGGTTTGCCAGCCGCATCTACAGTGGCCAGATCAAAACGGTAGGCGTTGCCGGTTTCATAGGTATGGTCGTAACTTTTTTGTTCCGGAGCCCGCAGTCCTACATAGGTCTTATAGGGAGAATAGGGTTCGCTGTGCCTGTCAATACTAAAGTCGCCGCCTTCTTCAAACACTTTGGTGACATAGGTAGCCCGAAGCATACCCGGCGCCGTTTGCCCGACGTTCAGCCGCGTTTTTATAGTTGCTTCGCCATGGTGATCGAGAGGACCGTCGAATACCAGGTCGGCATCAGAATAGAAAGTCCTGACAGGTGAGTCAAAACAATATGACTTGTATTTTTCAAACGTGGTCGGCATTTGGTTTACCGACACGTTTACCGACGCCCTTAAATTTTTAGCCGTAGCGCCGTGCAACCATTTGGCACTTAGTCTGGCGATGCTATCGTTTGTCAGTCCACCTTCGAATTGCATGTATATTTTAAGGCGGTTGGGTTTTACGGTTTCTACCTTCAGGTTTTGAGAAAAATTCCGGTTACCGATGCGAACCATAGCGGTGTAATTTCCTGTAATGGCCTCGGCAGTGGTAGCCGTCCGGAAATCATACATGCCGCTTGTATTTTTCGCTTGTGTGCGTTGATAGATGATCTGTCCTTTTGGATCCTGCAATTCAAATTTCACCGGGTGGTTCGGCGGAAGGCGCTTTTCCTTGTCTTCCAGAATAAATGTGAGGTAAAGCGAATCTCCCGGGCGCCATACACCGCGCTCACCGTAAATAAAGCCCTTAACGCCTTTCTGAACGACTTCTCCCGAGACATCAAATTTGCTTAACGAATTAGCTTCGCCATCAAGCAGTTTGAGGTATCCGCGCTGCTTGCCGTATTTTGCCAGCATCAGGAATGGCTTGCGTTTCAGCTGTATATCCAGCATACCATTGGCGTCTGTGGTCCCTGAAGCAATCAACTGTTTGGTGTAATCGTAATAGATAATTTGAGCGCCGGCAATGGGTTTCGCCGTGATCATATTTGTAACAAACGCGTGCGAAAATTTATTGTCGTCGAGTTTATAGATAAGACCGATGTCAGATGCCAGAATATTCCGGCTAACGGCTTTTCCGTAATAGTAATCATTGTCACAAGGCGAGTAATTATCATAGTAGCCATGCCATGAATCGTAGCCATCATCAAAACCATAGCCATGCCAGTCGTTTTCGTTCCATGTTTCATCGTCGTCCAAAGCACTGATTCGATGCGATGTTTCCTCATTATTCGTTTCATTTTCAGTCTCACAATCGCAGAGGGCGTATTCTTTGCGAAACTTAATGCTTACGCGGTAGATTGCGCCGGGATCCGGGCTGATGAGTTTTCCGAGGTCGATCACATGCTGGCTCCACTGTTTATTGTCAGCATCTTTGTTGTTGCCGAGGTCTATCTTTTTTTCAATCAACACTTTTCCCACACGCGTAAGACCGTCCTGCCCTGCCAGGTCGTTCACCTGTAGAAATTGATGGACATTATGCTCGTATATTTTGACAATGCGAAGATCTATGGCTTTCAGGCTAATGGATTCGAAGGGAAAAATAAGGCCATTAGAATTGGGAAGAATCGTGCCGTTTCCTTTGATGCGAACCATCGGTTTTGCTTCGCTGAAAGTAAGCGTGGACGAATAAGGGGCGTTCATTTTGTAGCCTTTGAAATTTTTGATGCCTGTACTCACGCTCACGATGTAATCCCCGGAGATGCGCCCCGGAAGGAATGCTTTTAGTACATTTCCTTCGATCGCAAACGTGAGATTATCCACGCCTTTTATGGAGACGATGCCTTTTAGGTTTTGATCGTAGCGTATGGGATCACTGAAACTAAGTTCAATGTACTGGTCCTCGGTCTCCACCACACGGGCTTCTGTTACCGAAAAATCACCAAGTCCTGGGACAACGATGTCCTCATTACCTTTTTGCTTAGCGCCTAACGGTTCGCCGTTCCAGGAAACTGAAACTTTGCCAGCAATCTCTTTCCGCTCAATCCCGTCCACATAGAAAAAGTATTCGTTATTATTGTAACTATAGTTTAATACTACCGGAAGTGAGTGTCCGTTCTGCATCACGCGAATACATTTTCGTATATCAGCTGTATCTGAATAATCGGATGTACTGATTTTACCCGTAAGTTTTTGCAGCTCGATCTCATATTCATCGTAAGCCCGCAAGCCTTCTATTGTTACAAACAGGTTTTGAGGATAAGTGGAGAATTGCCCGTGAAATTCTCGGAACTCTTTTGGTACGTCTTTTACCTTCGAAAGCGCGAAGCGATAACTGTAGAGTTGGTTGGGAGGAAGGGTTTCTTCGGGTATGAATTCGATGATGCGATCGCTGACCCAGATCGTCTTTCCCTTAACAGCGGGTTCAAAGCTGAAAATGTCATCCAGTAACGTCGAATCGGGAAGAGAGGCCAGTCTGTCGGCATAGTATATGGCGCGCGCCAAGGTGTCGCTAAATGCCGGCACATGAGCGATGGGATGACTGTTATAATAACTTTCGGCCAGTTCGATTCGAACCGTGGTCTTTCGGCTTATCATACCCGAAGTATAAGCCGAGATATGTTGCCCGAAAGCTGGGTTTACCTCGTTGATGCGTGGTCTGGAAAATGAACAGGCATTGAAACAAGTGAAGGTTGCCAAAGCAGACAACGTAAGCAGCAAAAGTAGAAGAAAGCGTTTCATGAAGTTTTTTTGTCAAAGTTGCAACGGTAGATCGGCAAACGGGCTGTGTTTTTATAGCTTGGTGTCAGGCGCTTATTAAGTGCAGCTTTTTCGCAATTATTTGTTTAGAGCCGAATTAGGATTTTGACTTCGGAGGAGGCAGCAAGTAGTTTTACCTGAACGAAAAACGGTTATTTATACTCATGTGCAGGTGCCGGCTTTGCGCTATGTTTGAAGTAAGAAACCTCAAAACTTATGCTTATGACTCCTCAAACATGCATCGCCAGATTCGGAATCTTCGCCCTGGCTTTCGCGCTGGCCTCCTGCAACGGCGGCTCCACCGACGGTGAATCCTCACAAAAAGACACGCTGACGGCGCCTCAGCCAACAGTTGCCTGCGGACCCGATACGCCGGTATTTTCCTCTTTTGTGCCCCATGAGGTCGATATTTTTTTAAACAACGGCTATCAGGGACTTACACCGAACACGCAGCCATGCTTCGATGTGTTCTCCTGGCAGTCGTTTGTGGCGCTTAACTGGCCGGCGAACGCCGACGGATCGCCAATGAAAGGCTCGTTTACCGATGCGCCGCAGGCTCAACGCGTGTGGGAATATTATACCGATCCGGCAGTGGTCTTCGAAACCAACGAGCACCTTCTGCCATTCACGGGTCCGGTAAAACAAGGTTCGGGTTACAAAGGCTTGCGCATGTTTGCCAAACTCAGCCACGAGTTGATGAACGTGCCAGCCTCCATTAAACAGGCCACCGGTCAGCCGCTCATCGACAAAAACCTGAATTTTGCGTTATACGAGATCCGGCTGAACCAGGACGAAGTTGACTACATCATCAGCGATTCGCTCTTCACCCTCGAAGGACAACAGAAGCATACCATCAATTTCCCAGCGGGCTCGGCCAAAGGACAGGTTGGCGCTATGGAGATCAAAGCTACCTGGAAGATTTTGGCAGGCAACGATGATACCACCAAATTCTATCACCGGAAAGCAGTGATTTATGTGCCGGCCAATCAGAGCGCCAGCGGGAAGGCTTTATTCCTCCAGGAAACGGTAGGTCTCGTGGCTATGCACATCATTCATAAAACCACTAAGTTCCCATTCTGGGTATGGACCACCTTTGAGCACATCGATAACGCACCGGAACAGGCACAGGTGTCTTCTGCCGGAAATCAATTTTCTTTCTACAATCCAGCATGCACAACATGTACCGAGAATACGCCGGTGAAAGAACCTAAAGGCGGCTATATCTGGCAAACCACGAAGCCTTATGCGAAAGCGTATGCAGTGGATGGACAATATGGAACCCAGGCGGTGCGAAGTAATCCGGTGTATGGGCCAACCGAAAAAGTGAACCAAACCTGGCAGGCAGCCCTGAGAGCGGCCGGATCGGTGTTTGCAAACTATCGCCTGATTGGATCGCAATGGTCAATCGTCAGTGAAACATTCCCGGCCGACACCATTCCGGCACCAGACACACTGGCCAATACGACCCTCGAAACCTATATCCAGAACAGTTCATGCACCATGACTTGCCACAAGTTTGCAAAGGATGCAGCGGGTAACAGCGCCGACTTCAGTTTTATTCTGGGCCATGCACGCAGCACCGAGTACTTGAAAAAAATCAAAGCAGCCAGGAAAAATTAGAAAGGGATGTTAAACAATAGGAAATCCGGGATTAATCGTCCCGGATTTTTTTTGATTTTAGCACGCAAAACTTTTTTCACTCAATGAAACGCTCTTTCAGCAGAAATTTAAAATCAATTCAGATAAGCGTCGCAATGCCTTATTTTAAAGGCTTTTCAAGACACGATCTCATCCTCTTTTTGAGCTAACTCAAAAAATTTTTTCAGAAAAACAGATTGGATCGAAAAAATTGATTTACATTTGCGCCACATTATTCATAAATACATCACTCACCACAGCGAAAGAAACGATATGTTAGTAGTCAATTTCAATACGAAACCTTAAGCCGGACGCGCTACTAGTAATACTTTCAGCCCGGCTTATTGGCCGGGTTTTTTTATTGCCGTCTGTTCATAACACCGGGCAGAATGACGCAGTAAATTCTGGGGAGACAGAAAAAGTCCGGAATCCTCAACAACAATTTATTAAAAAACCTTCAGGCAAGGTTTACGGCGGCTGATCTATCAATCATCGCCACGGTCCGGCCTATGCGGCCAGGGACGGGTCTTGCCCTGGAACAACAGATCCAATCATGGGAAAAAACCGATTGAAAGGAAAACATCTGCGTCAAACAGATTTTCCTTCAGACATAGCGAAAAGTGTCGCTATCAATATCATGACGAAACATTACAAACATGTTTCAAATGACGAAAAAATAGAAATCATCCAAGACGTTCTTTCAGATCCTGAAAATTACCTCGAGCATCCGCACCTGTATCCATTAGCAGTAGCGATTGCCGGCAAGCCAAAAATGAAAACCGAATATGAGGTTCACCAATTGCGGGATACCGGCCACTTCAACATTTACGGCGCTGAGCACATCGACGCTAATGCCATTCGGCAAATGGAAGCGGCAATGCGTCTGCCTATTGCGGTGAAAGGTGCCCTGATGCCCGATGCGCATCATGGCTATGGTCTTCCGATAGGTGGTGTTTTGGCAACGCGCCATGCCGTTATTCCTTACGGCGTTGGACTCGATATCGGCTGCCGGATGGCACTTAGCATCTTCGACCTTCCGGTCGATTATTTATTGAGGAACGATTACGCGCTGCACAAGGCGTTGAAAAGCCAGACGCATTTTGGCAACGACGGCGCCCTCGACTTTGCAGTAGATCACGAAGTACTGGACCGTCCGGACTTCGGTGCGACAGCATTGCTCAGACGCTTGCACGGGAAGGCATGCCATCAGCTCGGCTCTTCGGGCACCGGCAATCACTTTGTAGAGTTCGGCGACGTGTGGCTGTATGCCGATAATGAACTTGGTTTGCCGGCAGGCTATTATGTGGGTTTGCTGTCGCACAGTGGTTCACGCGGCCTGGGCGCCAACATCGCCGGAGAGTACACCCGCATTGCTACCGAGAAATGCCGGCTGCCACGGGAAGCACAGGCCTTAGCCTGGCTGAGCATGGACGATGAAGCCGGCCAGGAGTATTGGCTCTCGATGAACCTTGCCGGCGATTATGCGAAAGCCTGTCACGACGTGATACACCGAAATGTGTCGAAAGCACTCGGCTTGAAAGCGGTAGCCAAAGTGGAAAACCATCACAACTTCGCCTGGAAAGAAATTCACGAGGGCGAGGAGCTGATCGTGCACCGCAAAGGCGCTACACCGGCAGCGAAAGGTGAGTTGGGTGTGATCCCGGGAAGCATGAGTAGCAATGGCTACATCGTCAGTGGTCTTGGCCTTCCGGGTTCTCTCCATTCTGCCTCTCACGGTGCAGGACGCAGGCTTTCACGAAAGGAAGCCCGAGAGAAAATTACCAAGTCGTCGATGAATGCACAGCTTTCGAAGCAACGCATCAAGCTCATCGGAGGCAGCGTGGAAGAGGCTTCCGCAGCCTACAAGGACATCGAGGTTGTGATGGGAAGCCAGAAAAACCTCGTTAAGATGGAAGGATCTTTTACACCAAGGATCGTCCGGATGAACAAAAGTTAAAACAACAACAAAACAGAACATGGAAACAAAGATCATACAGATCACTTCCGGTAAAGGACCGGCAGAATGCTGCCTGGCTGTAGCCCTCGCCTTGAAAGAGATGCTGAGCGAGGCCAGGCAGGCAGGTCTGCAACACCAGGTATTGAGCCGGTTTCCGGCACAGGAAAACGGCACTTTGGCTTCGGCTACCCTCAAGGTGGAAGGCAAGGGTGCGGCAGTGTTTGCCGCCAGCTGGGAAGGGGTGTTGCAGTGGATATGCCCGAGTCCGTACCGTAAATTTCACAAGCGCAAGAACTGGTTCATCGGGATCTCGGTGTACGACTCCTCTGTGATGCCCGCATGGCAGGAACGCGATATTCAATTTCAAACCATGCGCTCTTCCGGCCCGGGCGGCCAGAATGTAAACAAGGTAGAATCGGCTGTGAGGGCCTTGCATAAACCTTCGGGCGTTCAGGTGGCGGTGAGCGATTCACGCTCGCAGATGCAAAACCGTAAGATCGCGATCGAGCGACTGAAAGACGCTTTTCTGCAATGGCAGCTCAGCCTGTTCCAGCAACAGCAACAAGAGCAGTGGCAAAATCACCACGAGCTCGAACGCGGAAACCCGGCGCGCGTTTTTGCCGGTAAAGAATTTAAAAGAATAAGCTAAAATGGAACAACATACATTACACCAGGATATTGTCCTGAAAAAAGAAAAGCTCCTCGGCATCAGCCGGGAGCTTAAGTTGCAATTCATTGGCCTCGACGGTATCATCGATGAGGTCATGAGTCTTGTATCGGCCTGGTACATGTTTCCGCAGGCCCAAATGCGCCCCATGGTCATCAATCTTTGGGGCATGACCGGATCGGGAAAGACAGCCCTCGTCAAAAAGTTTGTAGAGCTCCTGGACCACAAAAAGTTGTTTGCGCAGATGGATATGGGCGAGTACGAATCCGGCTCGGCCTCGTGGTTAAAGGAAACGCTTACAGAGGAGCTTGCTTTTTTTCATGAAAAGCCCAGTATCATTTGCCTCGATGAATTCCAATTTGCACGCACGGTTGACGAGGATGGCAATGAGCTTGGAAAAGATAAGCTGCGTGTGATCTGGGAGTTGATCGACAGCGGCCTGATCCAATACATGCCATATAATAACGCGACGTATATCCGTCGGGCCGAAAGCTGCCTCTTGCTCCTGGCCAAAGCGGAAGCCCTGGGCGTTCGTATCAGTAACGGTGTGGTGAGCGAGCAGTCCGACGTGTTTCTGGAGATATTCAGGAATTTTTTCTTCGACAACGAATACCGACACAGCACCGCGCTTGCCGGCGATTATTTCTTGTCCACAGATTTTGTGAACGGCTTGTATGTGCTCACCGACGACGACGACCTGCAGCGCGATCAGCTCAAAGAGCAACTGCAAGGGGCAGACCTGGAAGGCGTTCGTTCCTTGTTGGCAGAAGGGATCAAAAGCCGCAAAGCATTGAAAGAGCTCGACCTTTCCAAATCGCTGATCTTCATCCTCGGGAATCTCGACGAAGCCTACGGGATGAGCCGGTCTATCAATCCTGATCTCGATGCAGACGAGCTTCACGCCGACACACTCAAGATCAACATAACCAATATCAAACAGGCCTTGAAAAAACGCTTCCGTCCCGAACAGATCGCCAGGCTCGGAAATAACCACATCATCTACAGAGCCTTTAAAAAAGAACATTTCAACGAACTGATCAGTCGCGAGCTAGACCGTGTTGCACGGTTCATTGAACAGCAGATCGGATTTCGCCTCGTCTTTCACGAATCGGTTCACACTCTACTTTATAAGGAAGGTGTTTTCCCGGCGCAAGGTACACGTCCGGTTCTTACCACGGTTAAAAACTACATCGAATCCTGGATCGCGAAGATCGCTATTGAAGTGGTGGACAAACAAGGTCCGGTATCTGTGATCGAATGGTCTTACCACGAAGACCGTTACGTGTTTGTGTTCAAGGATAAGGATAACGGCATCCTGAACATCTACGAAGAGCAGGTGACACTCAAGGTGGATTCTTTAAGGCGCGTCGCCAACCGGGATCTTCAGGCCCACACGGCAGTACACGAGGCCGGTCACGCTGTTCTCGCTGCACTAACGCTTCGCATACTGCCTTCGCTGGTGGTATCGAAATCGGCTGCCGACGGCTGCGACGGATTTTGTGTGGTGAACATGCCAGAGGGATTGCTGACACGCGATGTACTGCGCAACGACATCATTATTTCACTTGGCGGCTTTGTGGCAGAGAAGCTCATTTTTGGTGAGAGCAATACATCGTCGGGTGTGGTTGGAGATATCGAGCATGCCACGCGCATGGCAAACAGGGCTATTAAAGACTATGCCATGGGCAGTGACCCCGTGTCGCTTGCAGTAGCGTCACCAAGCAACAACGATTACTTTTTTATGAAAGAATATCACCGCCAACAGGCCATGGAGCTTATCACCGAATGCGAGCGTGAGGCTGAAAGCATTCTCCGACAAAATAAATTACTTTTGTTGAAGCTGTCGGAATACCTGACAGAGCATCACAAAGCTGAAGAAGCACAGATCGGTGAATTCGTGAGAAAATACGCGGTCAACAGCTGGGTGAGAACAGAAGGTTTCAAGCATAAAGACGATTACTTTTCTTTTGCCTCTTGCTTGCAGGAACAAATTCACGAACTGGAAAATGCACTTCACTCAACCAAACAATTGGAAAATTAATTTATACTGATTTTAAGTATCTTCTGAAGGCATTGGTTTTACTGAGTGTTCAGAGCATCGAACAAAATATTTTTTTGAATAACTATAAAATATTTTTTAAAAATAATTTTGCAGATGAAAAAATTGATTTACCTTTGCCGCAGAAAATTAGTAAACATCAAATGAAACGCAACGTTACATATCGCGCAGAACTCAGTCAGATAGGGCATTCGCCGATTCTGGTCGTGTGGGGTAAGTAGTTGTTTTTTCTTAATACAGGAAAATGCTGAAAGCCCCGGTTCGAAAGATCGGGGCTTTTAATTTGAAAATATCATGAGACTTAAATTGCAGCCAAACAGTTTTGTATTTGCAGGAACATCCTGAACAGAGCACCTATGTACCGGTAAATCCGGTAGAAACCCGGTCTCTGTTGAAAGACCGGGTTTTTTTGTGCGCAATTTTTTGAAAGCGAACATAGGAAGAAATAAAAATGAAAGATCAGATTGGCGATAGGATGAAGTGGTTTTACGAGAACCGCACACGATTCATGCTGATGAGACGTATTTACACCATCATTCGTATCGATGGAAAGTCGTTCCATACATACACCCGGGGCTTGAATCTGCCATTCGACGATCAGTTGATGGAAGACATGGATGCCACAGCAGCGTATCTGTGCCGGCAAATACAAGGATCGAATTTTGCTTTTGTGCAATCAGATGAGATCTCGATCCTGCTGACGGATTTCGACGAAGTTGATACCGGTGCTTGGTTCGAAGGCAATGTGCAGAAGATGTGCAGTGTGTCGGCCAGCCTTGCTACCGCGAAGTTCAATCAACTGAGGCCAGATAAGATCGCGTTGTTTGATAGCCGGGTGTTTCAATTGCCCAGTCAGCAAGAGGTACAAAACTATTTCATCTGGCGGCAACAGGATACCATGAGGAATAGTGTTTCGGTGACTGCACGCTCGGTATATAGCCACAAGGAACTGCACGGCAAAAGCACCAGCGAAAAACAAGAGTTGCTTCTCCGTAAAGGTATCAACTGGAACAACTATGCACCGCGCTATAAGCAGGGACGCTTGATCATGAAGCAGCCTTTCGAAAAAATGGACGGAGTGCTTAGAAATAGGTGGGCAACTATGGATGTGCCTGTTTTTACAAGTGACAAGACATTCCTGGAGAAAAAAATTTTAGTAAACGCATAGCGTAAGTATCATCGAAGAAGGCGGGCCGCGCTGTAGAATTAAGATTTGGCGCGGCTCTTAACAGAAAAAGAAATGATGAGGAAGTTAGCATCTATTCAGAAAATTAAAAGCGTGCACACCATTGAAGGTGCTGACGCTATCGAGAAAGCCCAGGTGTTGGGCTGGCAGCTGGTGATCCGTAAAGGCGAGTTTGCCGCAGGTGATTTGTGTGTGTATTGCGAGATCGACAGTGTGATGCCAGACAAGCCGGAATTCGAATTCGTGAGAGCGAAAAGCAACCGGATCAAAACGATCCGCCTGCGTGGTCAGGTCTCACAAGGTATTTGCTTTCCATTGAGCATTCTGCCGGAAGGAACAGAGATCACGGAAGACCTTGATGTGACCGACGTGTTGGGCATCACGAAATACGAACCTCCTGTACCTGCTAATTTAGCCGGTGTTGTGAAAGGCATGTTTCCGTCGTTTATTCCAAAAACAGATGAAACACGGGTTCAGGTTTTGGAGAAAGTATTGCGTGCATACGCCGGAACCGCTTGCTATGTCAGCGAAAAACTCGATGGTAGTTCAGTAACGTTTTACCTGAAGGATGACGTATTCGGGGTGTGTTCACGGAACCTCGATCTGGCTTTCAGTGAAGAAAACGCTATGTGGAAGTTTGCATTAAATATCGGACTCGAAGGTAAGCTGAGGGCGCTAGGTCGCAACATTGCCTTGCAGGGAGAGATCGTTGGAGAGGGCATTCAAAAGAATAAGTATAAACTCAAAGGACAACATATCTTTTTCTTCAACGTGTTCGACATCGATGCATACCGCTACGTATCGCTGAATGACATGAGAACGCTGCTGAAGTCGCTGGAACTGGACATGGTGCCGGTATTGGAAGAAGGCTATATGCTCGAGAGCAGTATCGATGCCCTGGTGGCGAAATCGAGGTGCAAGTCGCGACTGAATACCGAAACCATTGCCGAAGGCATCGTTATCCGTCCGTTAGAGGAAACGATCGACCGTTATGTGATGCAAGGGCGTGTTTCGTTCAAGGCCATCAATCCGGATTTTTTGATCCGTTACGACGAGTAGTTTCAACGCAACACTTATAGCGTGTAAAGGGTCCGGACGCCCGCAGGCCTGCGGTATCAAGGATCAATGGATCAGTGCGCCCGGGAGGTTCTCTCCCGGCGCGGTCCGGACCTGCACACAGCCAGTTTGCGGCCGAAAAGTAAACACATTTGCCGGATCGTCTAAAGGCAGGACGTCAGACTTTGATTCTGAAAGTAGTGGTTCGATCCCATTTCCGGTAACAAGCCTTCTTAGCCCAATCGGTAGAGGCACTTGTCTTAGGAACAAGGTAGTGTAAGTTCGAATCTTACAGAAGGTACAAGAAGGAGAAATAACCGGACGGGGCCCGGGCTTGCCTGCTAAGCAAAGCGTTCCGGTTTTACCGGAATGAGTGTCGGGAACTCATTTCTCCGCAAATATGGAAGGTAGCGTACAATGGTGTACAACAAGACTTGAAATCTTGGGCGGTCCGAAAGGACAGGGTTCGATTCCTATACCTTCCGCAAGTTGAGGCGTTCAGTTTTCCTGGTTATCGAAGGAAAAAACGCGGCGATCACGGAGGCTCTCAAAAAGCTGAGAGGTTAAGTCGGCGACGTTCTTATCAAAAAGAATGAAAGGCGTTGCATTTACGGTGCAATGGAGTTAAGGCCTTCATACGGGAAGTAGTTCAATTGGTAGATGGCGGGCTTTGGGTGCCCGTGGTTGCAGGTTCGAGTCCTGCTTTCCCGACCAACAATTTGTAGTGTAATGGAAACACACCCGGCTACGAACCGGGAGACTCAAGGTTCGAATCCTTGCAGATTGACAAATACATGCGGGCGTTTGAAGTCCGCAGGAACACGAGGGAATGCGCTAACGTTGGAGAGTTAGGCTGGTCTGTAAAACCAGTGCCATTCGGCTGAGAAGGTTCGAATCCTTCCATTCCCACAAGATACGGGAAGTAGTTCAATTGGTAGATGGCGGGCTTTGGGCGCTCGTGGTTGTAGGTTCGAGTCCTGCCTTCCCGACTAATGAGATATAGCTCAATGGTAGGAGCAGGTGCCTTATACGCACAAGGTTACAGGTTCGAGCCCTGTTATCTCAACAAGTCATGACGAGCATGTTCATGCACCGGGAAACATAGCAAAGATGGTCAATGCGGTAGATTGAAGATCTACAGATGCAGGTTCGAGTCCTGCAGTTTCCACTAAAGAAATAAAAAAGAAACCATGAAAGAGGAAAACAGTGATTGGATGGATGCACTTTTTTTGGATGCAGACAAGCATTTTTCGAAAGGCGAATTTGTAGAAGGCAAGAACATCCTGGAGGAAATTCTGGCGCAGGAGCCTGGCTACGGGCGGGCGCACAACCACCTGGGATGGCTTTACTATGCAAAGCTCGACGAGTATGCCAAAGCCGAATATCACTTCAGGCTGGCGATCCGTTTTGCCCCGGCCTATCCGGCTGCCTACATGAATCTGTGCTACCTCTTGAATTACCTCAACCGGTACCACGACCTGAAGGAACATATTGCACGGGCTTTAACCATCGAAGGTACTGCGAAGTCTCAATTGTATCATGAGCTTGGCAAGTCGCACGAAGTAAACGGACGCTATGCCGAGGCTACTGAGGCTTACAAGGAAGCCATTAGGTTTTCGTTGAGCAGCGAAGAGGTGGAAGCGCTGAATGCACATGTGCAGCGAGTAAAAGGTAAAACGAACTTGTTCGAAAAACGATTTCATTTTTTCTGATGATTCTTTAGGTACAGCAATTTCTCGCCTTTTTTATGAGAAGAGAAAAACAGCTGTACGATATGGTGAGATTAGTGTAAAGGCTAACATGGCGGTTTGTGGAGCCGCAGATGCCGGGTTCGAGTCCCGTATCTCGCCCACTTAAAAATAATCCGGAGATTGACCGGCGACATCCGTTCGGAAGCGGGGGTTAAATGCTCTGTGCTCAAAAGGCCCCCGCTTCGGTGGATTCACATGATACGTTCTTTGACATCGTGTTTTTTGAGATCGTTTATTGAAAATAATTTCTTTAATTTGATCTAAACCTCAAAAACGAATTTTTATGACTGTCAATTCCAACCTGGATTATTTTCTGGCTAAGCAAGTAGTGGATTATTCACCCGAGGACGGCATTCAACGTCCGCAGGAAGTTGTGTACCGCATCCGTTTATCATACGATGATTTTGACGAAGGAAAATCGATCGGTGGCCTTACTGATGCTTTCGCCAAAGATCCGAACGCCGGGCAGGTCACGGAACTTATTTTTGGCGCTTTCGATTTCGAATCAAGCGATTCGACCGAAGGCATCGTTAGTAAATTAGTAGAGTACAAAGACGTCTTTAAAAGCCTCAAAGCCATTTTTATCGGCGATATTACCTACGAAGAAAACGAGATCTCCTGGATCAATCAAAGCAACGTAGGCCCGGTGCTTGACGCTTACCCGGCTCTGGAACATTTCCAGGTACGTGGCGGCAACGATCTATCGTTCGGAAAACTCATGCATGAAAATCTGAAAACCCTGATCATCGAAACTGGCGGGCTTCCGCCAAATGTTGTTGCCGAAGTGTCGGCGGCACACCTGCCTGCCTTGCGCAAGCTGGAAATATGGTTCGGTTCCGAAAACTACGGTTTCAATTCAGCCATTGGCGATCTTGCAACGATCATTTCCGGGAAGCCTTTTCCGCAGCTCAAAGAACTTGGTCTGATGAACAGCGAAATCCAAAATGAAATTGCAATCGAAGTTTCCAAATCGCCGGTGCTGGATCAGCTTGAAGTACTCGATCTATCGATGGGCATCCTGGATGATAAAGGAGGCGAAGCCATTTTAAACAGCGAAGGCATGAAGAAGTTGAAACATATCAATCTTCGTCATCACTACCTAAGCAACGACATGATGTCGAAGCTGAGTGCGCGTTACCCCGGCATCAACCTCGACGAGCAGGAAGAAGCTGATGATGACGGGGACGAAAGTTACCGTTATATCGAAGTATCGGAATAGGCATGCATTTTTTTATAGTAGGGAATCCGGAAAACCGCAGGGTCAACGCGTTTGTGGAAAGCGTGTGTGGCTCCGGTACCGGGCGTGTCACGCTTATATCTTACCTGGATGTATTGCGGAGTGGATTTCCTGCGCTAAAGGATGAAGGCCGTGCCGTGTTCCGGATCGAATCGCCGGGAGAAAACAGGGAGGTGCGCAGCTTGCTCATTGCAAAAGGCCGTATCGTTGCCGGAGAAAAGCAGCTTTTAGAAACTCGCGCTGGCGGTGCCACAGAATGGTCCGATCTTTCAGAGATTGCGCATACCAGGTTGTGGTACCTGGGTTTTCGGGCATTGCTCGAAGAACTGGCCGATTGGCTTCGGCAGTTTCCGCAGCTCCGTGTCATGAACCGGCCGGAAGACATTGCCCTGATGTTCGACAAGGTCGCCTGCCAGCGGCACTTGCAGGCAGCAGGCGTTCCTGTGCCGGATTTTTGCAGTGGTGTTTTAAGTTACAAAGCCTTGCTGGAAGTGATGGAGGAAAAACGTTGGCGCAAGGTGTTCATCAAGCCGGCGCATACATCTTCAGCTTCGGGAGTGATTGCATTTCGCAGGAGCGGAGGCAGGGCGCAGATCGTTAGTTCCGTTGAGCTGAGCCAAAAAGGCGGAGAGATCCGTTTATACAATTCGCTCAGGATCAGAACCTATCAGAATCCTTCTGATATACAAACCATCATCGACCGTATTTTGCAGGAAGGTGCCATCGTGGAACAATGGCTCAGTAAAGCCACGCTCGGGGAGCATTTTTTTGATCTCCGGATCCTGGTGATTTCCGGGCGTGCCCGCCATGTAGTGGTTCGTAAAAGCAAGCAAGTGATTACCAACCTGCACCTCGGCAATGCCCGCGGCACATACGAAGAACTGGAACAAGCCATCGGCACCACCTCAATCGACGAGGCCCGGCAGGCGGCGGTACGCGCCGCCAACTGTTTTCCCTCTTCTCTTTATTGTGGCGTGGATGTATTGGTAGGCGAGGGCTCGAAGGAGATCCGTGTTCTGGAAGTCAATGCGTTTGGCGATTTGCTACCGAATTTGTGGCACGAAGGACAAAGTTGCTATGAAGCGGAAATAGAAGCCATCACACAAAACCTGGTACAGATATGAGAATCCCACCGGGCATACGTTATATCCTGTTCGACCTCGACAATACCCTGATCGATCGCGATACGGCGATGCGTTGTGCTGTTCAGCTTTGGCTGATGGATCAGGAGCGTCTGTCTGAAGAAGCCATCGAAAAAGCCGTGGACCAGATCATGGAAATAGATGAGCATGGTTATGCCGATCGGAACGTTTTTTGCCGCTGGCTGCTGGAGCATCATGCGGCCCGTCCTGAGCAATTTACAGAAGAATCCCTTCTTGCCAGGCTTCAATCATTGGCTTTGCCTTTTGTAAAGCCTTTCGATCAGGTCTTTGAAACCGTGGCGAACCTTGCACCACATTATGTTCTGGCTATAGTCAGCAATGGCTCATCACTAGTCCAGCGTAATAAAATGCGACAGACTGGAATCGACGATCTGTTTTCGAATGACCGGCTCTTTATCTCCGGCGAGATCGGATACGAGAAGCCAGCCCCACATTTTTACCAATATATCCTGGAGGTGTTGCATGCATTGCCTGAGCAGTGTTTGATGGTAGGTGACGATTACCGTCGCGACATTGAGGCTGCCGGACGCTGCGGCTTATCTACCTGCTGGCTCACACCAGCGGAGATAGAACAAGCGCCATTTCCGGACTTTACCATTCAACATATCAGCCAACTACACACATGCATCCAGAGTTGAATATGAACGAAGCAGCAGAGACGATGGACATTTGTTTCATCACGCTCGATAGCCTGCGCTACGATGTAGCGGCGGAGTCTTTCGCTGCGGGAATGTTGCCGAATGTTGAGCGCTATGTTCCGAAGGGCTGGCAGAAATGCCACTCGCCGGCGAGTTTTACCTTTGCCGCACACCAGGCGTTTTTTGCGGGATTTCTGCCCACACCGGTAGCCAACCCCAAAGCAGAACGCCTCTTCGCCGCGCGCTTTACTGGCAGTGAAACAACCAGCACACGCACGCTTGTTTTCGATACGCCAGATATTGTATCCGGTTTTGCCGGGAAAGGCTACCATACGGTATGCATCGGGGGCGTTGGTTTTTTCAATAAACAGACGCCTCTCGGCAATGTATTGCCGGCGCTGTTTGAGGAGAGCCACTGGGAAACACGCTTTGGCGTTGCCGAGCGCGATTCCACAGCTTACCAGTTCGCAGCCGCTTCCGAAGCGATCCGGCGCTGCGGTGATCAGCCTTTGTTCCTTTTTATCAATGTATCTGCCACACACCAGCCCAATTGGTTTTACCTTGATGATAAGCCGTCAGCAGACACTAAAGCGTCGCAGGCAGCGGCCCTTCGCTACATCGACAGTCAGCTCCCGCAGTTGCATCAGGCCCTTGCCCGGAAACGCGACACCTTGTGCATCCTATGCTCAGACCACGGCACCGCCTACGGTGAAGACGATTATCACGGGCACCGCCTCGGGCATCCTACCGTATGGGAAGTACCTTTGGCAACCTACCTGATCCCTAAAGAATCATGACAGCAAAATTATTTCCGCAACTCTTCGAAGGCTATGCCTATTCTTATCCGCATAAGCACGCCTACCGCCACATGGACCCGCTTGCCCTGGATAAACTTTGGGCCAACGAAAAGAAAGATGCTTTATTCCTGTATGTTCATTTGCCGTTTTGCGAAATGCGTTGCGGGTTCTGCAACCTTTTTACTGTAGCAAATCCGCAGGAGGACGTAGTCGATGCCTATTTGAAGGCACTTGCCTTACAAGCCTCGGTGGTTCGGGAGTCCTTGAATCCACAAGGCTTTTCGCGAATTGCTGTGGGCGGCGGAACACCTACTTTCCTGGAGTTGCACCAGCTTAAGGCTTTATTTGGCATCATCCGGTCGATGGGAGCGGAACCACAAAACATTCCCCTGTCTTTCGAAATGTCGCCAAAAACCATCGACGATGACAAGCTCCGCTTTTTGAAAGACAATGGTGTCGATCGCGTTAGCATAGGCATTCAGAGCTTCCTTGATAACGAAACGAAAGCACTTGGCCGTCCGCAGAAGAACCGTGAAGTGGTTGATGCCCTTAACCGGATCCGCCGTTACAACTTCGACACGCTGAACCTCGACCTCATATACGGGACCCATGGGCAAAGCCCGGAAGACTGGCAGTATTCGCTGGAGCAGGCTCTGACTTTCGAGCCCGAAGAGATTTTTATTTATCCTCTTTATGTGAGGGCGCTTACAGGGATCACGCGCATGGCACAGCAAGCGACCGACCAGCGGGAAGTACTCTACCGGCAGGCAAAACGCTATTTGACCGAAGCCGGCTACGAGCAAATCTCGATGCGCTTGTTCCGTCGAAGCAATGTCAATTCCTCCAAAGCAGCGGTGAATTACAGTTGCCAGGAAGACGGCATGATTGGCCTCGGTGCGGGGGCACGCTCTTACACCAGTGAAGTGCATTATTCTTCTGAATATGCCGTGGCGCGTGGTAATATCCGGCATATTATCGGCGATTACATCGCCAAAGATGCCGAAGCCTTCCGTTATGCGGATTACGGCATTGTCCTGCCCATCGAAGAACAAAAACGCCGCTTCTTGATCAAATCGATCCTGCATGCCAGCGCGCTCGATACAAAGCGCTATGAGACTTTATACGGAAGCGCGGCACTAAATGATTTCCCGCAATTGCAAGACTTGCTCGCTCACGGTTTGGCAAATACAGGACAGAGCGGGCTCATAAGCCTGAGCTCTGTAGGCATTGATCATTCGGATGCCATCGGCCCCTGGCTGTATTCCGACCCGATCAAAGAACGTATTCAAACTTTTGAGCTCAAATGAATTTATCGATTTTATACCGCGGGCCCCTATCGGGCTGCAATTATAGCTGCCAGTATTGCCCCTTCGCAAAAACGAAAAACAGCCGTGAAGAATTGCTCGATGACACCCGCAAGCTCAATCGCTTTGTCGATTGGGTCGGGAGTCATAGCAACATGACGTTCAGCATCCTGTTTACACCCTGGGGCGAAGCCCTTATCCGCTCGTCCTACCAGAAGGCCATCGTTCGTCTAAGCCAGATGCCGCAGGTTAACAAGGTAGCGATCCAGACCAATCTCTCATGCCGTCTAAGCTGGCTGAACCAGGCAGAGAAAAACAGTGTAGCGCTTTGGGCCACATATCACCCGGGCGAAACCAGTAGGGAACGTTTTCTGGCACAATGTGCGCAGCTCGATGCAATGCAGGTCCGTTATAGCGTAGGCGTGGTCGGATTTAAAGAGGCGCTTCCGGAGATCGAAGCCTTACGCGCCCTTCTGCCTTCACACGTTTACCTCTGGGTAAATGCTCTGAAAAAGCAAGAGGACTATTATTCAGAAGAGGATAAAGCCAGGTTGATCGAGCTTGATCCGCTTGTGTTGCAAAACATGACACATCACGTTTCCTTTGGCAAATCCTGCAAAACAGGGCAAAGTGTGATCAGCGTCGATGGCGACGGAACAATAAAACGCTGCCATTTTATAGATGAGCGACTCGGCAATATTTACGATCCCAACTTCCATTCAGTGTTAAAGCCCAGAGCATGCACTAACCAGACTTGTGGATGCCACATCGGGTATGTTCACCTCGATCATTTGAATTTATACGATGTATATGGCGATGGCGTACTCGAGCGGATTACTCAAACCTCTGTCCGGTAGTTTTCTACTGTTGACCTTAGCCTGGATTTGATGCGGCTTGTCTGCCGATTCGGCTCGAGTGTGTTGATTTGCTCGACAAAGTCAAGGATTTCAAGCAGTTTTGTCCTATGGTGATCAAAAAACTGGCGCCTAAATCGCAGGAAAATATGTACGCCGGAAGAAAACCGGTTTAATACTTAATGATGATAAACTCAGTTCGTCTGTTTTTTTGATGTTCCTCTTCGGAGCAATTCGATTTTTTAGCCCCTTCACAAGCGCAGGTATTAAGCAATCTACTTTCGCCATATCCTTTTCCATAAATGCGTGACGGATTGGTTATCTTGCTTTGAATGTATTTTGCACTAGACTTTGCTCTTAAATCAGACAGTTTTAAGTTAGAGGCTACTGTTCCTCTGCAATCGGTATGGGATCCTAATTCAATGACCATAGTAGGATACTCATTCATAACAGCGATGATTTTGTCTAATTCGATGGCTGCATCTGGTCGTATATTCGATTTTCCTAAGTCAAAGTAAATGGGTTTAATGTTGACTACTTTCCCTAAATCGACACCTTTTTCCAGTTTTTGTAATTGGGTGTTCATCACATTTCCAACATTAACAAGTGTGTTGTCTTTTAGGATAAAGGAGGCTTCCTGCACGTTAGTGATATAGCCTTCTTTTTCAAACTTTAGCTTGTAGTCAACTTTGCTGCCATATTTTTTCTCAAGAATCGGATCTCCAATTTTTCCATTGGCATCTGTTGTATATGTTTTAATGGCTTTATCGTTATTAAACGACGTTATTTTTACACCTTCAATAACCTCTCCGGTTTTCATGTCTGTAACATTGCAAACAAAAGAATAGGTTGGACTTAGCAGTAAATTAACAGGTTTTTTAGGATCTTCCAGATCAACATCATTCACTTGCGGATAGTAGCTTTCTTTATTAGCGGAAACAATTAGAATGTTTTGGTTTGGACTAACGTCGAAATGATATTCGCCTGTGTTATCGGTGGTTGTTGAATCCAGGAGGTTGTTTTTGGCATCGTACAGAAATATTTTAGAAGATGGCAGCGATTTATTATTTCCGGCATCATATACAAAACCATGTATTGCGATCTTTTTACGTAACGATTCGCTCATTTTTACGGAATAGATATCATCGCTTCCGGCCCCGCCAACCCTGTTCGAAGAGAAATAGCCTTTCAACGTTTCTGAATCGTATATTAAGCCAAAATCGTCGGCATTGGTATTTAATGGATAGCCAACATTACCCACATACGAGGGATAGCCCCCGGATAACTGAGCCATGTGTATGTCCAGGCCACCGAGGCCGACATAGCCGTCGCTCGAAAAAAGTAATAAATTGTCTTTATCAACAAACGGAAACATTTCTCGTCCTTCTGTATTTACTTCCTGCCCTAAATTATTTGGTTTTCCGAATGTATTGTTGGAGAACGATGCTTGCCAAATATCGGTTGCACCATACGTGCCTGGCATGTCGCTCACAAAATATACTGTTTTGCCATCGGGAGAAAATACAGCCTGCCCACAATTATAGTTACTATCATTAAAAGGTGCGGGTATTAAATCACTCCACTTGTCGCCCAATTTTACAGCATAATAAAGTTGAATTTTGACTTTGTTGTCGGCAGATTTCGTTAACTTTTTGGAGAGGTAGTTGTTACGGGTTAACAGCATTGTCTTACCGTCTGGACTATACGAAACAGGGCCATCGTGATACACGCTTTTGAATTGTTTTTCGATTTTTTGGACATCCGATGCTGTTTGTTTGGAGGTGTCTAGGTTACAGGTATAAATATCCAGAAATGAACTATTGTCCCAGGCGAACTGCTTGATGGAAAATCCGTTGTTGGCGCGGGCGGAAGCAAATCCCAATTCCGTTTTCGTAATATAGGAAGGACCGAAATCGCTTTGGGGTGAATTAATGGCTTCTAAATTTTTAATTGTAAAATTCAAAGAGTCTTTTTTCAGCTTGTCGTATTCAGACAGGTTTATTTTTGCGTAGCGTTTAGCAACACTATTATCTGTTTTGAGTTTGCTTAACTCATCCATTTGACTTTTGGCCTCTTTGTATTTTTTATTTTGCAATAACACCTGAGCGTAGTAATACCGGTCTTGCGGGGTGGCTGTGCCTGTCGCAAGCAATTTGGCATACCATTTCTCAGATTCTTCGGAGTTGTTAAGCATTCTGTAACTTTCCGCTGCTTTACGAACAATGTCCGGACCGCATCTTTTTTTACTGGCTAACTCTTTATAGATTGGGGCACACTTTTCAAAAGCCAAGTCCATGTAATTTTTGTCGGCCACTATTTGTTTTAAATCTTGACTTACAACAGAACGCGAAACGAATAGAATTAGTAGTAAAAGGGTTTTAGATTTCATTTTTGTAACAGATAGGCGCTGCCTTGGTTAAACTTAATAAATTGGTGCGTGTGGGAGTATGAAAAAATGCTTGTGCGTTGACTTTAGAAGTATCTGGGAGTTAGGAAGGCTTTGTCTTTTTTTCTCAAATCAATCCCGAACATAATCTCGTGAGTACCGGAATTGTACTTTCTTAGTTTTGTAAGGGCATAATCGTATGAGTAACCTACAGAAAGGTAATCGTTCACGTAATACACCAGGTTTAGTCCACAACCTTCCTGGATCCTATACATAGCTCCCAGCCAGATTTTTTCGTAGAACAGAAAACTTGCATTGACATCAACACTCACAGGCGCATTTTCGAGGGCTTTTGCAACAAAAGAAGGTTTGAACTGGATGGTGGAATTTATCGGAATAACAATACCTCCCGTTAAGTAGTAATGTTTAATTTGTTTGAAATCACCAGCCGATTTGGAGCTATAAAGATTTTCGATGAGTTTTGGAGAACTTAAACCCAGGTAATGCCTTTTTCCGTAGTAATAGAGTCCGGCACCAACATTAAATAGCGGCTTGCTTTTGATGTTTGAATATAATTGATCTGTATTGTCAATGATAGTGCCCTGAGCTGTTTTTATATTGTAGAAGTCAACGCCGGTTTTTACACCCATGCTTAAGTAGTGGCCTTTCTTATTTAGCTTAACCTTGTATGCCAGATCAGCTTTCAATGTCGATGTTTTCGTTAAACCTATTTCGTCGGAGACGAAACTTAAACCCGCGCTCACATTGCTATTCAGTATTGGCGAATGCAACGACACGTTTGCAGTTTTTGGCGACCCGTCGATACCTACCCATTGGCTGCGGTAAATACCTACAATACTAAAGGCGCCGCGTGTTCCGGCATAGGCAGGATTCACACTAAGAGGGTTGAACATGTACATGCTATATTGAACATCCTGTTGAGCTATACCACTAAATGATACGCTTCCTAAGCCCAGTAAAGTCAGTACAATCCTTAATTTAAACATTTTCATTTTAGCTTGTTTTTATTTCCTTTTCTATAATAGTGATCTAGCGTGTTAATTGGACGTATCCTGTTACTGGTTTACTGCCATCTCCTTTATCAAAAATGTAGTAGTATGTGGATGCAGGCAGTTGCCCTGAGCCGAGAATGCTCTTGTCACCTTTGTTTATACCGTCCCAATCATTTTTGTAAGGTTCGGCTTTATACACTTGGTCTCCCCAGCGGTTAAAAATGACGATGTTATTGTTTGGAAAATTAACGATCCCTTTAATTTCAAACCGATCATTTTTGCCATCACCATTCGGCGTGAAGACCTGAGGGATCAATAAATTGTCACAGTTTGGATCGTCGCTCACCACAACATCTATCGTATAAGTTATTTTACAGTTTCTAAAATCAGAAACCGTGATTACATGTTCGCCCGATTCTAAATTTGGGATATTTAATATGCTATCTGTAGAAACGAAGGCATTGTTTACCAGTGAGACATTGTATGAAGGATTGCCTCCCTGTATGCGAATAACAGCCGACCCATTATTTTGGTCTGGACAAGGTTTAGCAATACTTAATGTCTGGACGCTGATAGCTGTTGCTTCTGTTACGGTAAATGTTTTTTCAGTGAGACATTTTCCCGCATCTTCAACGGTTAGTGTGTACACACCAGCAGCCAATCCCGTAACCGTGTTGGTAGCAGCAGCACCTGCCGACCAGCTATAAGTATAAGGAGACGTTCCGGATGATACGGTAGATATCGCCGATCCGGTACTGTATCCATGGCAATTTACATTTTTGACATCAATGGTATTTATAATTGGAGCGTTGGAATTGATAATCGTAACAGTACCGGTAGTGGTACAATTGTTGGCATCGGTTACGCTAAAGGAATAAGTTCCGGGCCCCAGGGATCCAACAGTTGAAGTAGCCGCATTGTTGAACCAATGGTAAGTATAAGGAGTGGTGCCGCCATTCGGGAATATCTCAGCGCCACCATTTGCTATTACACAATCGGTGTTATTGCTAACAACGGCATGAGTAGTTAATGGAATCGGCGGTTGGGATATTGTAACACCAGAGCTGGCAATGCAGTTATTCGCATCTTTAACCTGTACAGTATAAGTGCCTGCAGTTAACGACACAGTATTTGAATTTGCGGATGAAGATTGCCAGCTATAGCTATAGCCAGGTGTACCACCTATTACAACAACGCTCGCAGTGCCTGTGCCGCCATAGCATTGCGCGCTCGACGAGGCTACTGCAATAGCATTCAGCTGGATTACGGGTTGCGGCACGTTTAATAATTGTTGATCGGTGCATCCCCCACTGCCGGTTACAAACAGGGTGTATGCGCCGGCTGCTAATCCAGTATATACGCCGGTTGAATTAACAGTGTTTGTGCTTCCGTTACTCAGCGTGTAGGTAAATGGTCCTGAGCCACTGGTTGTGTATGTTGCTGCGCCGGTATTGAGGCCGTAACAGGCAACCGATTGTTGCGTAATTGCTGTTGCTATTACCCCATTAACGCCAATCATTTGTAAAGTTCCAGAAGTTACAGAACAACCATGGCTATCTGTCACCGTATAAGAATGCACTCCCGTATTCATATTGTTTGGCGACATCCCAACATAGCCATTACTCCATGATACGCTATAGGAAGGTGTTCCTCCGCTAATATTCACACTGGCAATACCATTAGCTAATACACAATCGGTGTTGCCATTTACAACGAATGGAAATGAAGATAGAGGAGACGATGGCTGACTTATGCTTACAGTATTGGAATTGACACAACCCGTCACCAGATTTGTTGCAAAATAGGTGTAATTGCCTGCTGCCAGGTTGGTAAACGGGTTGCCGGTTACCGTAACACTGGCAGGCGAATATAGCACTCCGACGCTTCCGGTTGACAATCCATAACACAGAACATCGGTCGGTGTTAAGGTAAGTGTTGGTAGAGAGTTAACGGTAACAGTTGCAATGGCCGTATTACTGGCCGGACACAGTTGACTGCTGGTACCAGTGATGCTATATGTTGTGGTTCCTGTTGGGCTCAGGACAAATTGAGCATTCGAGGTATAAGTTGTTGAGCCATTGGACAACGTGTAGGTATTAGCGCCATTTGCCGTTATTGTACTCGTATTTCCAATGCATATCGATGTGGAAGAACTATTTAACGTAACCGTAGGTGTTTGGTTAACGGTAATGGAGAAAATAACAGGCGAAGTGCTTAAGCAGTTTGCGGAACTTGTACCGCTTATCGAATATGTGGTGCTGACGGATGGTGATACCACAAATGGGGTCGTAGTTTTATAAGACACACCATCGTTTAGGGTGTATGTGTTGGCTCCTGTAGGCGAAATGGTAGCGCTGTTTCCGCTGCATAAGGTCTGGCTGCTGATGCTTAGCAATGAAACCGTTGGCGTTGGATTTACAAAAACAGAGACAGTAGAAGAATTAGCGGCGCTGCAATTGTTTGAACTTTTTCCGGTTAAGGTGTAAGTGGTTGTTACTGAAGGCGACAATACAAAGGGCATCGATGTATAAGTATTGATGCCATTTGTTAGCGTATAGCTGTTGGCGCCACCAGGAGTTATTGTAGATGAACTTCCGTTACAAATGGTAGGAGTTACCACACTGCTGATAGATACCGTAGGTGTTTGATTAACATATATGGTAGCAATAGGCGTATTAATGGCTTGGCAGCTTGATGAATTGTTGCCGGAAAGCGTATAGTTTGTTGTAGTCGTCGGATTTACAACAAATGGTGGAGTGGTGTAAACGTTTGTTCCGTTGGTTAGTGTGTATGACGTGGCGCCACCAGGAGTAATGGTTGCACTCTGTCCGCTGCATATTGTTGGAGAACTTGCCGTTGAATATGAAATAACAGAGCCAGGACCAACATAAATTGTAACAGTTGATGTATTAACCGCTACACAGCCTGCCGGACTTTTGCCAGTAATGGTATAGGTTGTTGTAACCGTTGGGCTAACAACAAAAGGGAAACTCGTGTTAAGAACTGAACCACTTGATAACGTATATGTGCTTGCCCCCGAAGGCGTAATAGTTGTCGTTAAACCGCTACAGATCGTTGGACTGCTGACGCTGCCGATAGCAATAGTAGGACTTGGGTCAACGGTTATACTCAATGTAGTGGTTCTGTCAGATATACAATTGTTTGAGGCCTTGCCGATAAGCGTATAGGTTGAAGAGGCAGATGGCACAAATGAAAAAGGCAGTGTGCTGTACGAGACGCTACCGTTAGTGAGTGTGTAGGTTGAAGCGCCAAATGGTGTTACCGTTATTGAATTGCCGCTGCATAACATAGGGTTGGAAGAAGATAGAGACACGGTAGGTGTGGGATTTACCAACACGTTTAAACTTACCGTATTGCTAATACAGGAAGCCGAATTTATTCCATACACGTCATAGCTTGTAGAGGTAGTAGGCGTAAACACAGCATTTGAAGAGGTTGTGATTGCTGCACCGACACTGGGAACAATAGTATAACTTATGGCTCCACTTGGCGTGATGGTAACATTATTTGTTGAACAAATCGTGGTTGAGTTTACACTTGCCGTTATAGGCGGTGTTGCCGGATTTGCAATGCTAATTAGTTTATTTATAGAGCATCCATTGGCATCTTTTGCCACAACAGTATATGTTCCACCGGATAGTCCACTGACCGATTGACTCGTTTGTCCGCCTGGCTGCCAGGAGTAAGTATAAGCCGCAATCCCTCCGGAAACAGTTATGCTCGCAGAGCCGTTTGGTGTAACACACCGGGTATTGTTAGTAAAAGAAGTAGTGGCCGATAGGCTGCTGGTAGGTTCGGTAAGGGTGATGGTTTTTGTAACCGGGCAACCCATTGCATCAGTAGCCTTAAATACATATGTACCGGCTGGCACTCCTGTAATGCTGGGTGTATTTCCCGATGTTGGTGACCAGGTATATGTATAGGAGGGCTTTCCTCCCGACAAACTAACGTTTGCCGATCCGGTAGAAGCCCCTTTGCATAAGATATTCTGTTGTGTAGATGTGATGGAGAAAGAAGGAGCCGGCGAAAAAGTATAGGTTGCTGTTTGAAAACAACCTGCAGCATCTTTAATGGTCGCTGTGTAATTATAGGTGCCGCCTCCTAATCCTGTAGCCACGTTTGAGGTAGAGACATTCGGCGTCCAGCTATAGGTATAGGGAGCTGTTCCACCGGAGGGGGAAATCGTTACCGATCCGTTTCCGGTACCAGTTGCGCTGCATACTAAAGAATTCGACATCACAGAACTTAGCATGTTTGGAATACTGTAGTTAACACTGATGTCGTCCAGGAAATTCCCAATAGATTGAATGCCGCTTGCAGAACTCACAGATTCGAAGTTTATTCGATAAGTTCCCGGAGAGGTTATAACATAGGAAACGGTATATGTTCCCCAAGCGGTATTTCCATCCGAAAACGAGCCAAGTGCTGTGTATGGCCCGCCATTTAGTCCAATAGAAACCTTCATAACATCAACTCCGCTACGCCCCCTGTGAGCAAAGCCCACCGTAACGGTTGAGTTAGAAAGCGATACAGGAAACGTTTGGTACAACGTAGAAACATAACTGGCATTTAGCTCCACAAATTGAGCACCAGAATGCGATGGCACCCCAAGAAACCCACTACTCCAAAACTCGATCATGCTATCTGGTGCCGTTGTTTTCCAGCAAATGCCAGGCGTTTTGTAGCAGTTTACAAATTTATTTGATCCCGCATTTACGGTAGGTATTGCAAAGGACTCGTTACATAATAGCGGGCAAAAAGCCCCACTAATTGTTTGTTGTGCCCCACCTTTATGGGCCAAACCAACAACGCAAATCAGTAGATAGAATCTAAATAAGAAATTTCTAATCGTCGTTTTACATTCCATAGGTTTTTGTTTGTGTTAGTTGAATAGTTTGCTTTTATAAAAGCTAAAAACAGATTATTGTTATGTCTTTTTTGCGATTTGGAGGATAATTTTTCGGCAAAACTAATTCAATTTAGGATTTGCCACTTGGTGCGGCGGTCAAAAACGCTAATAACTCGGATATTTTTTTTCATACTATTAGAATGCTATGTACGAACTCGCAAAAAAAATGAATGGGAAAATCTCTACAATGCCTTGATAGTAAAGGGAATTTTGTGAACGGGGTTTTAAAATTAAGCCTTTTTTATGGAGGGAGAATTAACTGCAACAATGCCGGCAACTAAACTCTTTTTGCATTTTAGTTCAAAACGAAACCTGAAAATTTTTGATATAAATGATGAAGCGCTGTACGGCAGCGTTTAAGAACCGGAGGCAATTAGCTCTGATGCGCCGCTCCATTAATCCAAACCCTCTGCGGCCGCAGTGTTTATGCGATAGGAATGCTGTTAAACCGTGTGTAATGCCTTAGGTGTTTTCTATTCAAACTCAATCTTCCGGTCGGTAGCCTTCTAGTGTTGATCTTAGCCGGGATTTGATGCGGCTTGCCAGCCGTTTCGGAGCGAGTACTTTGATTTGTTCGCCAAAACCAAGGATTTCACGCTCGAGTTCAAAATTCCATATGACGTCAATGGAAAAAATGCAACCGTCGTCTTCCTGCTTCAGTATTTGTTGAGAAGGGTGCATCGGTTTGGTAATGATGTATGGTGCGTGTTCACGTACGATCTTCATCACAATGGTTTGCGTGCGCTGACTTGGCATTTTCGATACACCGATCACGTCATGAAAATAAGTGCTGACATCGAATTCCGGCTTTAGGTATTTTTCGCCAGGCAACTCGCGGAAGCTCTCGATGCGGTCAAGTGCCAGGATCAACACAGCTTTTCCCTTACGGTTCATGCCAAGCAGGAACCAGCGGTTGCGGTATTCTTTCAGCAGATACGGATAGAACACGATCTGTTGAGGCATTCTGGCCTTAAACGATTGGTAGGTTATTTCAATTGTTTTTTTTTGAATGATCAGCTTATGGAGCGGATCGATGTGGTTCAGGCCTTTCAGCAACTCATTCTTTTCGAATTCGATGTACGATTTTCCTTTGTGCTGTTGCTTGTATAATTTGTCTTCGAGGCGCGTTACCATGCCATTGAGTTCCTGGAAATAGCCGAAACCGGCAAATTGTTTGAGCACGTCGAGCACCTCGGTCAACGTACCAAGATCCTGTTGCGTGAGTGGCGAATTGGTGATGCTGTAGTTCTTGTCCTCGTAACAGTAATATTTTTTATCGACTACCACAATAGGCGCATTGTAGCCCAGTTTTTCACTTCGCATGTTCTGAATGTCGAGCTGGATGGCCCGGCGGCTGATGCCCTTGGTAATCCCTTCGTACTCGTAGAGTGCGTCGGAGCATGCTTCCATGAGGTCTTCCAATGTCCATTTCCGGAAGTGGTTTTGCAGGCATTGATCGATGGTTTTATAGCGCACAAGCGCCAGTTTATTGATTGGCATAAGTCATTCGGGCTAAAAGGAGCGCTTTAAAGATAAAGAATTCTTATTAACTGCGCATTCTATTTGCGCAGTTTAAGATCTCAAAACACACGATATAAAAATGATCTCCTGAAAAACAGGTGATTAGATTAAAACCTGAAAAAATATTTTTCTGCGCAATTACGCTGCGCACTTGTATATAACCTTTGTCCCGTTCGAATGGAAAACACAAACAACCCATTAAGAACACAAACACTCAAAAAATAGAAACGATGAAATTCAACATCTTCACTCAAAAACAGCAAACCGTCGTGAACCACCAGGGCGAAAAAGCCTTTCGTCTTTCACCGGAAGCAGAGCTTTACGCGGCAGTGGTAACCGCCAGCCTGAACGATGGCTTTTACGAAAAAGCCGACGACCGTCTGGCGCGGATACAGGAGCTGATGTTGAAGAACGATCCGGCATTTGTGGCTCGCCTCGCTATATATGCGCGAAACACCATGTACCTTCGTAGCGTGCCAATGGTATTGGCAGTAGAACTTGCCCGGCTGAATTCCGGCAACGGTCTGGTAGCGAAAACAGTGAACGGCGTGGTAAAACGTGCCGATGAGATCACCGAGCTCCTGGCCTACTACCAGATGGCGAACAAACGCGCCGGAATCAAAAAACTGAACAAGCTCTCGAAACAGATCCAAAAAGGCCTGGCGGCATCTTTTAACCGCTTTGACGAGTACCAGTTTGCCAAGTACAACCGCGATGCGGATATCAAGCTCCGCGACGCCCTTTTCCTGGTGCATCCGAAGGCCAAAGACGAGGCACAGCAGGGCATCTTCAACCGTATTGCGTCCAACCAGCTGGCGGTGCCTTATACCTGGGAAACCGAATTATCGGCTCTGGGTCAGGTTTGCTACGAAGATGCAGGCGCACGGCAGGCAGCCTTTCGGGCAAAATGGGAGGAGTTGATCGAAAGCGGTAAACTCGGTTATATGGCCCTGATGCGCAACCTGCGCAACATCATAGAAGCGGACGTGTCTGTTATGCACATCAACCGTGTATGCAACCAGTTGTCTGACGAAGCCGCGGTTGCTCAGGCCAAACAGTTGCCATTCCGGTTCCTGGCAGCTTACCGGGAAGTGCAGGTTTTGAAGTCGGTGTACGTGCGCATGGTGCTTAATGCTTTGGAATTAGCCGTGCAGGCAAGTGTCCGTAACCTCAAAGGTTTCGAAGACTCCACCCGTGTGCTGATCGCCTGCGATGTATCAGGCTCCATGCAAATGCCGGTTTCGCCAAAGAGCAAGGTGATGCTCTACGACATTGGCCTGATGCTGGGCATGTTGATGCAATCCAAATGCCGATTAGTGATCACCGGAATGTTCGGTGATCGCTGGAAGGAAATCAATATGTCGGGCCGGTCGGTACTGAACAACGTGCAGGAATATTACAAACGGGCAGGCGAAGTGGGCTACTCTACCAATGGTTACCTCGTGATCGATGATCTCCTGGAACGCCGGGTGAGAATAGATAAGGTGATGATGTTCACCGATTGCCAGATGTGGAATAGCAAAGCAGACGGTTCCAATTTCGATAAGTCGTGGAAAGCCTACAAAGCCTTTGCCCCAGAGGCACGCCTGTATCTCTTCGATCTGGCTGGTCATGGAAATACACCCATTCGCGCCGAACGCGACGATGTGTTCCTCATCGCGGGTTGGTCGGATAAAGTCTTCGATGTGTTGCAGGCGATGGAAAACGGAGCCTCTGCTATCGACCAGATCAAAAAAATTGCCCTGTAGAAGTTTGCCCCCCTGCCAAGCCGGGCAGGGGGAATGCTAAAGAGACCCGGTAGCTTAAAAGGAAAAGCTGTGGTAAAATTACCGGAACCACGGAGTGTGTGGAAGATCCCGGCCTGGCCCCGCGCCTCGAAGGGTAGAATTTACAGTGCACCGAAAAGGCCTGGCCCAAGTAGGGAAGCGTATTTACAGCCATGCTGTTCGCAAGAAATTGCGGGTTCGAATCCCGCCCGGGTAACCAAAACGTTCTTTGATATCTGATAAGTAAAAATAAAAACCATAACGGAAGGATGCCGTGCATAACAGATCTACTTCGTCTGGCCGATGCCGAAAGGCTAAAGGGTTCGAATCCCTTGTAATATCTGCTGCATTATTGCTCTTTCCAAATTCTGAAACATTGTCGTTTCTGAGGAATACTTCGTGGGATTTATGGGTCGTGGGTTCGAATCCCACTCCCGGTTAACGGGATAGCTCAGCCAGGTAGAGCAATAAAATGAAAATGCCTCAGGCCTTATTACCTGTTTTTTTAAGTAACTTGTATATACAGTGTCGTATGCGGTAATTACTTCGACCCTAGAGCGCGTCCTGCAGTTCATAACCTGTATAAAAGAACAGTGCCGTTAACAAGAGATACTTCATGGAACTATCAACGCCGGTTCGAATCCGGTTCCTGCGCTGGCAGGATGGCCGAGTGGTTAGGCAATAGACAAGCGCTCTTGAAAACCTTTGCCTGTTTTTTTTAATAAAATTACCAGTGAGTGACGTAGCCGGGTCTTCCTTCGGTAGAGCATTCCGCAGGCCTGCGGAAAGGATGCAGGTTCGAACCCTGCCACTTTGCCCCCGCAAGGTGTAGCTCAATTTTTACAGACCAGTCGTCTGTTTCCTTACTGTACTGTTTTGAATGGTGTCGTAGAAAAGAGATACTTCGACTTCTAATCGGGAGGTTGCGGGTTCGAGTCCCGCCAAGGCAACTCACTTGCTCTCATTGCCTTGTAGCTCAACGTAGAGCGCCATGTGCTTTTTTTGCCTGTTACCCATTCAATCTTATTATATGCCGTTATGCACAAAAGTTTTTTTCCGGCAACGATTTTAAAACTTATCAGCTATCACTGAACTCGTTCTTTGAATAAACAGTCTGAGTGAATCAGACAATCATCTTCTCTAACCGGGAAGCAGGTACGTAAGTCTGCGGGCGCCAGGATGCAGGTTTCGATAAGCCTCATGGTGTCGCGTTTCATGAAACGCCGATATTCCGCAAACGTATGATTTAGCGTACCACTATTGTTGTATGTCACGGGTTCGAATCCCGTTCCCTTTCAAGGATAGCTCAGCAAGGTAGAGCAACAACTCAAAGCGCAGGTTCGAATCCTGCCCTAAGTCTGAAAAACTTAGCTATTGGTTGGAGAGAAGCGCCCGGCTTCTTTAAAAGCGGGCATCCATGATAAAAAGGGATAACGCTGTTCGGCATTGACTTGATGTTAGTGCACCTGATTTTGTTCCTGGAAAAGGCGGATACCGCATTTGCAAAGCAGCTGCTTTCTGAGAAGGCCAAAAGGCCTGCTCAGGAACCAACCGCAGAGGCAGAGGCTTAAGCTCGCTCCCGAACCCGGTTAGGGAACCGTTATTTCTTTTTATAACATAAAACAACAACAAAGCATCATTACTATGAAACGAATGAAAATAGATGCCGGCAAAAAAGGCATCATCACTAAAAAAGGCAGTTATATGGGCCTTCTTCACGAAGGTAGCCATTGGTTGCGGCCTTTTACTGAAGTAACTGAGATTGATATGACAAAGCCGTTTAAAACAAATCTCAACCTCTTTGTGCTGCTTGCCGACCCGGAATTCGCAGAAGCCGTAACGGTTATAGATGTGCGGGATCACGAGATCGCCTTGCACTACGAGCAGGGCTTGTTTGTATCGGTGCTTGGCTCCGGAAGGCATGTATTCTGGAAAGGGATGATCGACTACCACTTTGAGATCGTTGATCTGTATGGGATAGAGGTGCCTGCCGCTATTGACCGGGGCCTCCTGGGGCGAAAGGAGCTCGCGCCGTATATCCGCAGCTTTGCCATCGAACCGCATGAGAAAGCCGTTCTGTATGTGAATGGAAAACTGGAACGTGTGCTCGAAGCGGGAAGTTACTACTTCCTGAAAAATGATCTGACAATTCTCATTTCCAGGGCCGATATGCGTATTCAACAGCTGGAGATCGCTGGCCAGGAGATCCTCACCAGGGATAAGGCCGCATTGCGTGTTAGTTTTTATGCGCAATATGGCGTGGAGGATATCATCAAAGCGCTGGTCCTGCATAAAGATCATGAAAAGCAGCTGTATGTGTTTATGCAGCTTGCATTGAGAGAGTTCATTGGTGGATTGAGCCTCGACGAGTTGCTGGAACGCAAAGAGGCCATATCGGCTTACGTAGCAGAATACAGTGCCGACAAGCTGGAAGCGCTTGGCCTCCGCCTGCATGCCTGTGGCATCCGCGACGTGATCCTGCCGGGTGAGGTAAAAGAGATCATGAACCAGGTACTGATAGCCGAGAAAAAAGCACAGGCCAACACCATCATGCGACGTGAGGAAACGGCATCCACACGCAGTCTCCTCAACACAGCGAAGCTCATGGAGGACAATCCCATGCTGTTTCGCCTGAAAGAGATGGAATATGTCGAAAAGATCGCAGAACGCATCAACAACATCTCGGTGTCGGGAGGAAGCCAGATAGGTGAACAGCTCAGGCAGCTGTTTGGCACCAAAAACTAATCTATGCCGCTGGTTTGTGTTACAAGACCAGCGGCATGTTAAAACAAAATTTGAAAAATGAATAAATACCAACAATTACAACTGGCGCTTGAAACAGAAGGCACCGGAAAAATGAAATGCTTCGGAAATTCGATGCTGCCCCTTTTGAAAAGCGGTTCGCTCGTTACTTTCAGGCGCGAGCCACATTATAAGATCAGGGACATTGTATTTTGCAAAGTCAAAGGCCGTTACATCGACGCTCATAAGATCGTGAAGACCGATCCGAATAAAGGCTTTCTTATTGCAAATAACCACGGCTATGAAAATGGATGGACGCGTATCATTTTCGGGAAAGCGATAGAAGCCGAATACATGGGCACGAGCCAGGCATTGTAGCGTACAGAAACAGACACAAAGAAGATTAATCAACAACACTAAACCATTAAATGAAGAAAATTTATGAAATATATTATCGTGGATCTGGAAGCAACCTGTTGGGCGCAGAAAGACCACAACCAAAAAAATGAGATCATCGAGATCGGCGCTGTCTGCATCAACGATGCTCAGCAAACTGAAAGCCAGTTTTCCGAATTCGTAAAACCCATTCTCAATCCCGTTTTGTCGGAATTTTGCACGGGACTCACTACCATTACCCAAAAACAGGTAGATGCAGCCGACACGTTTCCCCAAGTGCTGAAGCGTTTTCAGTCCTGGATAGGCACCGATGAAGAGTACCTGCTCTGTAGTTGGGGCTTCTACGACCGCTCTCAGTTTGCTGCCGATTGTCACCTGCATGGCCTGCCAACAGACTGGCTGAAAAAACACATCAGTCTCAAACACCAGTATGCCGGCATCAGGAAGCTCGCAAGACCGGTTGGCATGGGTCAGGCCCTGCGCATGGAAAAGTTGTCGCTCACCGGTACGCATCACCGCGGCATCGACGATGCGGTGAATATCGCAAAGATCTTCGTGAAGCATTTCGATCGCTGGGATCTTAGCTGAGCTCCAAATTGGCACGACTGGTGATAGAGCCATTTGCAACCAAAGCTACCACGAACGCGATGTTGCTTTGCGTGGGATGTACGGCAGCCCACTATTTAACGATCTCGCTTTTCTAATCACGGATAAAGACGCATACTGGATGCGTGCAGTTTGCCTGCGCACAAGAGGTTCGAATCCTCCTTTATCCCATAGGCGGGCTGTTTCAGGCTGGCCTGGCAGATGATGTTGTGTCACTGTGTTTTTGTTGATGTGCAGGCATAAGGAGCGGTTAGAGGCCGCCGCCCGATAACAATAGGGGCAAAGTTCCGAAAAAGCCTTATGCAAGACACCGCATCTGCCAAACTCAAATCTCCCCCGAGCGAGCCGTTCCTGTTATCAGGAACGGCTTTTTTATACGCGACGATATCATAATGTTTTTCTTGCTCATGGAGTCGTTTAAACGACATATTCGCCGACGCTTCTGTACCTTTAGGTAAATACCAAATCGCACAGATGACATTGTTGAAAGAGAATGTCAGCTGGTTTTTGCCATCCGCAATGTTGGAATTATTTTGTAGAATCTGCATTTGTTCGTGTTTCAAAACGAGTGTCGGTTACTTAGCCATACGTTTTTGATTGAAATTTGATGTGCAAATACTGATCTAAAGCAAGTTTAGAAATAGTGGATTTCATTTCCACTTTCTACTTTTAGCCCATAATAAAGTATTTATGAAACATTTTTTAATATGTGCCTTGTTGCTGTTGGGCATCAATCTGGCCAAGGCTCAGATAAAACACAAAGACAGTGAGTACCGAAATCACCCGTATTGGATCGAGATGATGAAAGATCCTGAGGCCAACTATTTCGAAGTAGTCAAGGCGTACGAGTTGTTCTGGAAAGGAAAGCCTCAGCCATTGGAAGAACAGGATGTACTAGGCACTTCCGAGGAAGCAGAGGACAAGCACATAAGCCGCCGCGAGCTGAGAGAACGAAAAAAAGCAAGAGACCTGCAACGGCTATATGGCCTCGAGTGTAAAAAATTCGCGCACTGGAAGATGCAAGTGCAGCCCTATGTGCAGGAAGACGGCCATATTCTTACAAGCGAAGAACAACTTAAACTTTGGGAAGAACAACGCCGCCGATAATTCAACATAAAATATTGATAAGATGAAATCACATGTATTTTCTTTGCTAGCTTTTTTGCTGCTCACGATATTCCTTCGGGCTCAACCCGGAACCACCTGGTCTGAAAAAGGGCCAATTGCATTCCCAGCTAATGTTTCCGGCCAGATCAATGGTATCGGGCGTTGTACACAATTGAAAGTGAATCCTTCAAATCCGGCCAGGCTTTATACAACGAGCGCATCTGGAGGATTGTGGAGCAGCAACGATACAGGAAAAACCTGGATCAATCTCGGCACCGATTTTTTGCCACGCACCGAATGCGCATCAGTCTGCTTCGACCCCACGAATAGCAATACCATATACCTGGGCACAGGCGATCCTAACTACTATTCGGGCGGATATGGTGTATATAAAACCACTAACGGCGGAGCATCCTGGACATCGTTTTCCACCGGCATCAGCACCGGCCTTATCATAGAGCTTATCATGCATCCATCCAATAATCAAACGCTCCTGGCGGCAACCAATAGCGGGATCTTTAAAACGACCAATGGTGGAAGTAGCTGGACTCAGGTAAAAACAGGTGGCGATTTCAAAGCAATGGTTCTGAAGCCAAATAGCAATGATACCGCCTATGCCGTCACGTCATCACAGATTTGGCGCTCCGTAGATTTTGGTAACACCTGGCAGCAGATCACGAGCGGCGTTACCATTCCGGGCGGCAACGGTCAGGGAATGCGATTGGCCGTGAGTAAGGCAAGTCCGAATGTCGTATATGTGGGAATGATTGCTGACGAAGGCACTATCCTGAAATCGACCGATTTTGGAACGACATTTTCTACCGTGTATAATAACCCTGCACAAAGTCTGGTTGGTTATGACGCCAGCAGCTCAGGCCAAGGCGATTATAATTTTTCGATGACCTGTGATCCGGGAGACGCCAACGTGGTATATGTGGCGGCACATTGCGTATGGAAAAGCCTTGATGGAGGACTTACTTGGACTAAACTTACCGACTGGTGGGACGGTTGTCATACGGATATGCACGGCATCAGTGTCCACCCTGTTTATAATAACATGTTGTTTAACGTCAACGATGGAGGCATATTTCTAAGTCGGGATGGCGGAGCGAACTGGACGAGTCGTTCCGATGGGATTGCTGCCACAGAAATATATCATGGTTCGCAGAGCCAGATAAGACGCGATTTAATTAGTATTGGAACGCAGGACAATGGCGAATTGTATGGTAGTACAAATTCCTGGTTTACAAACCGTGGTGGTGACTGGGGCAGTAAATCTACCTTTAACTATAGAGAAGCAGATGTTGTGTATTATTATGAGAATGGCAAAAGGCGCACGGTGCTGGGATCTGAAAATAGCTACAATCTGCCATTTGCTGGTGATAACAAATTATGCCTCGAATTTAACCGCAACATGCCGACAACAGCTCTTACAGCATCAACCAATATTTATGTCAGCAAAAACATAACCTCGGCTTCCCCAAACTGGCTCCAGGCGGGCTCCATCAATACCAGTATAGTAGCATTGCATTCATCTTTTGCTGATACAGCAGTTGTATATGCATTCGGATCGAACAATACCCTGTATCGATGCGACAACATTTTTGCGGCAAGTCCTGTATATACTACGTTTCCGGCTCCTGCGGGCACAGCAGTAGCTGCGTCCATCACAAGCATCGGAACAAACAGTAATGTTATTTATGTAAGTTGTGGAAACAAAGTATATCGGTCGGCCAACCGGGGACAATCCTTTACCAATATCAGCACAGGCTTACCTGCTGGCGTCAATATTATAAAAGTGCAGTATGAGGAGTTCAGTACAAATGAAGGTGTTTATTTATGTACTGCTAAGGGCATGTATTATAGAAACAGCAGCATGAGCAGTTGGCAGAATATATCCTATAATCTTCCTACAGTAGCCGACATCGTTGGTTTTTCGATGTATAATCCTGGCAATGCCTCTGCATTGTTAAGGGTTTTTTACTATGGGCGTGGTGTTTGGGAAATGCCGATCAATACCAGCATGCCGCCGGCAGTTGATTTTATCGCAGACCAGGTGTATGTGTGTCCGGGTAGTACAGTTCACTTTACCGATCAAAGTATTTCAACTCCTGCACCAAACTCCTGGCAATGGACTTTTCAGGGAGGTAGCCCTTCAAGTTCCACCAGTCAGAATCCATCGGTAACATATAATGCTACAGGCGTATATCAGGTGACCCTCACGGTAGGCAATACGAATGGGAACAATACACTTGTTAAAACAGCATACATACATGTTACGTCGCCTCATGTATTACCGGTTCAGGAAGCGTTTGCCGGAACGTATCCTCCCGTTGGATGGAATTTAGTTGATGACGGTTCGGATGGAGTCGTTTGGCAGCATAACACAACGGTTGGTGGTTTTGGTACCAGCAGCGAGTCTTCGTACTTCGATAATTATTCTGTGGATGTTAGCCCGAAGAGAGATGCATTTGTCACAGAAGGGTACGATTTGGCCAATGTTACGGGAACTGCATTACAATTTGATGTTGCGTATGCCAGATGGGGATCAGGAGTGGAGGATTCGCTGGAAGTGCTGATATCTGGCGATTGCGGAATGTCTTATGCAAGTATTTACTTAAAGGGAGGAAGCACCTTGGCAACGGCACCGGATGAACAGCAATTGTTTATTCCGGATAACTCCGAATGGCGAACAGAGACGATTCACCTGAGTGCTTACGATGGTAATCCGCGAATCCAATTCGCTTTCAAAAACAGAGGACACTACGGAAATGCACTTTACGTGGATAACATTAACCTCACCTCTTTTTCGGCGATCCAGAAGCAACAAGCTGCCGGTTTTTCGTCGAATATAAGTCCAAATCCGGCCCGCGACAAAACCACGCTAACGGTTTCAGCCAAAGGAAAAGAGAAGATGGAGTTGGTTGTAAGTAATAGCGCGGGTCAGGTTGTGCAAAGAGCGGATTGGATAATCGATGATGGAGTGTATGCCCGGGAAATCGATCTCACAGGTCTAGCAAAGGGCTTTTATACAGTATCGCTGAAGGGCAAGGATCACCAGATTACCGAAAAGCTGATCATCTATTAGCAGATAGCCGCTGCGAAAGGCAATCCGCATGAACGGGTTGCTTAAGTGCGGGCCTTTTTTGCAATGCCCCCATCTTGCCAGGTGACAATTTTTCGGAGTTTGTGTAAATGTTACATAAGTCGGCAATTAGGTGTCGTCAACCTAATTGTTTGTTAAATTCATTTAAAAGATTTTCTGGTTAGGTCAAACCTTTACCTTTGTGTTTGATGTACGCTATAACCAATGCGCTTTTAAAGAAGGGAAGATCCTCCGTAGGCACTTCCAACTGCGTTCGCAACACCATTTTTTCTATTACCACTTATCCTGATCATTGATTTCGTAGGCAGACGGTATCTGCCAGTTATACTGCCTCCGGCGGTAAGAATTTCTTTTTCCTAATCTTAATACGAAATCATAATGTCAACTACTAACAACAGGCGACTACTCATCGCCTTATGCTTCTTTGCCATATTCCAGGTTCAACAGGGCCTGGCTAATTCGGATTCCCTGTTAATCATCAAAGTGCATTTTTTGCACGGATCCAAACCCAAGCATCGATTTCGCCATGAAGAAAACCGTTGGTTTGGCGGTATCCTGGGTGGCCACGCTGGGGTAGAATATACACCGGGTGAAATCATCAACTTTCAGCCAAAGGCACCCATTCATTTTTTTTCAAGTCGTCACCTCATCAATAGTCTGTTCGGATCGAATGATACCGTCTCATTCTATGAAATATTGGGAGGGAACTATGCCAATATGAAAAAAACAGTGGTTTTCCTGTCAGTTACTGCCACACAAAAAGCCCGCCTTGATTCAGTGGCTGCGGCTTATATGGCGCAAAGTCCTTATGATTACGCATTCTTTGGCATGCGTTGTGGTGCCGCTACGTATGATTTGCTGGCAAAAGCCGGAATCACAAAACCTTATACCATCCCTAAAACATGGTGTAAATTCTTTTATCCACGGAAGACCCGCCGAAGGCTCGAAAAGCTGGCGATGCAGCAACGGCAGCCGATCCTGAGGCAGAAAGGGAGCATAAAACGCATCTGGGAGAAAGATTAGCGATAGGTTTTTCAATGAAAACGCCTGATGGTATTATGTTGAAGCCGTAGCGTATTTCCTCCGAATGTGTAGCTTTGCACCATGGCTGTTCTCAAACGTAAACGGGTCGTGTTCCTTTTGATCTTCGCGGCTCTCGGGCTTGGATCCTGGCTGCTTTACCACCGCTTAATGGATGGCGAAGAAGAAATCCTCGACAACCGCTACTATCATGCGGAGCTGGACACCATCCGCGATCTTCGCCACGATCTCAAAAAGCGTGGCGCCGGCAAGAACGCCTTACGCAAAGCCTTTGTCCACCAAATCACCCAAAAGGTTTTCCCGTATTGGTATGGTACCAAATGGGATTATAACGGAACAACCGAAATGCCGCAGAAGGGAAGCATCGCATGTGGGTATTTCGTCACCACAACCCTCCGTGACATGGGCGTTCCCATCAACCGGGTAAAGATGGCCCAATGTGCTTCGGAAGAAATGATCCGCTCACTGAGTGCAAAGAAACATGTGCATTATATTTCCAATACCACACTTCAGGAATTTGAGAAACAGCTTGTCGGCTATGGTGATGGACTTTACATCATCGGCCTCGATAGTCATACCGGCTTTATTCTGGTGGAAGGCGACGACCACTACTTTATCCATTCTACCGGTTGGTTTCCTTTTAAAGTTGTTAAAGACAAGGTTTCCGAATCTTCCGTATTGGAAAGATCCAAATACCGTGTGCTCGGAAAGATCAGCGACGACGACGCATTTCTTGCCCGTTGGGTAGAGGCTGATTAAGGCTACTCCTTCAGGATGCGTTGATGATAAATGCCGCCGCCGGTGTGAACCCGCAGTGTATAGAAGCCTTTGCTTGCCTGGCTTAGATCGATAGCCATCGTCTCCGCCCCTGCTCCGTTTTGTTGCCAGATCAGTTGCCCGATGGCATTGAAGATCTCAACGGAACGTATCGACACATTTCCGTTCAGGTAAACCATGCCATCGCTTGGGTTCGGATAAACGGTAAATACTGCGGGAGAACCTACATCTTGAAGGCCTGTACACGCATTCACGTTTATGGATACCGAGGCTGTGTTGGAACAACCGTTTCCGTTCGTGTACGTGTAATATGCCTGATGGATGCCGGTGGTGGTTGGCGTGAGAACACCAGAGCCGACGTTAACACCTGTATAAGCACCGCCTGCAGGTGTGCCACTTAGGTTCACCGTGCTCCCGGTGCAGGCCACAGTAGAAGCGCTCAGGGAAACCGTAGGAATGGTATCAATGGCGATCGTTTTCACTGCCCTGGCAATGCAACCGCCATTTGTCACCTGTAACGATAAGGTAGCCACGCCGGTATTTCCAGATACAAGATTGATGGAAGGGATCGTACCCGGACCGGAGATTGTTGCATTCGATGCCGTCCAGCTATAGGTGGCGCCGGCAATGTTGGTCGTGCTGTAATTGTTGACATACGTGTTTCCTTTGCAGATGGCGCTGGGACCACTGATGGAAGCTGTTGGCGAGTTCACGCTTACTGTTCGTGTAAATACTGGTATGCTTTGCCCGTTGTAGCTCAGGGTAAGACTTACCGTATAAACGCCGGTAACGCTGTAGGTATGAGAAACTCCCGCGCCAGTAACGATAGAACTGCCATCGCCAAAATTCCAGCTGGCACTGTAAACGCTCCAGCAGGGGTTCACAGCAAAGGAGTAGCTGCTGCACGTGTTGTTTTGCACCATCAGGGCAGGTACTTCAGCAGGTTTGTCGGCTTCCATAAAATTAAGAAGCGAGAGGTTGGTGCTGCACATGCTGTATGTCGGTACAAACGATACCGGAGCTGCTATCGCCGAAAGCGTGGGCGAGTCGGGATTGGCAATCTTACCGAGATAATAGGAATTAATAGCATTATAGTAGATGTTGTTGTCCGGCCCTATCTCCATGTATCCAAAAGAATGCGGTTCGGTATTCGGGTTGGGGTTGCTGAGCGTTTTTACGACGCTAAGCGTATTTACATCCACTTGCTCAATAAAACTCCCTGCCCCGGAAGTGCCGTACTTGAGGTACAGGTATTGGCCGTTAGGACTGAACGCACAGGTAAGGCAAATAGAGTTAGTGGCTGCGCTCACGGGTGGCATTACCTGGTTACTTAGCACGCCTGTTGCCGCATGGAAGTCGTACAATAAGAAGCGTCCGATACCCGATCCGCAAATGATCTTGTTGCCGGCAGGATTCGATTTGATGCCACCCACGCCTGTCGGACTCTGGAACGGCCCGGATATTACAGGTGCAGCAGTCGGATTTAGACCGTTTTGGTTGAAGAGAAAAGCATAAATGTTTCCGTTCATGAAATTGCTTGTCCAACCGCGGGCAAGCACCCAATAATCAACGCCATTGCAGTGTGGTACCACGCAGAGATCTTCTGAAAAACGGTTGCTGCCGGGTGTGTAGATAGAAGGATGGGTAAGGCTTTGAAAGGCACTAACGGTATGGGTATTGACGTCGTATATAACGGAAGAGATTTTACAGTAGGCGTTCATGGCACCGCCATTGGTTTCCTGAGGTGGAATGCAGATTAGCGCATATTTACCTGGCTGTTTCGGAACCTCGAAAGCCGTGAAACCATATACCGAAGAGCCGTTATAATCCCAGCTTCCGGTTGATACATTCCAGCCAAACAGAGGCGTTGTGTTTACCTGCACGTGGTTATTGTCCCAAAGATTCACACCATCTGAATAAAACAGCAGGTTGCCGAGCGAATCGCTCATGGAAACAGCCACTTCGAACGCACGTTGCGTTTTTTTGCGGAGCACCAGATCATTCACTACCGGATTTCCTGTGGTAAAGGCAATCGAACAGGAGTCACCAAAAAGCCAGTTGCTTCGGTTGAGTTTCTTCGGGTCGAGTGTGCAGCTCGTTACCGCTACCGGTACGCTGTCGGTACGGGATAATGTGCCGTCGCTTACCTTCAATTTGGCATAGTAGAGGCCAGGTGCGGTGTATGTAACGCTCACGCTGCTGGTAGTGGCGCTGGCGGGTGTGCCGCCGGTGAGTGTCCATTGCCAGGAGTTTGCTGTATTTCCTACAGTAGGGTTCGAGAACACAAGAGGCGTATTGATGCAGTAGTTAATGCTTGGTTTTACGATATCCAGATAGAGTGTAGAGTTGGAACAGCCACCCGCTCCGATAACCCCGGTAGCAGCAAGATTAGATGTTTGCCATAGGCCTTGCCTCAACACATTTAAGGTGGCATGCATGCGAGAGGTTTGGTCCTGGGTAAATGTATTCATACAGTCGTCGTCGGCGTAGCTCATGTAGTCCTCAATCATGTCATTGCTGGTTGTGCCTGTGGGATAGCTTGCCGAACAGGTATTGGGCACAGGGGCATTGCAGGCGATGTTCTGTGTGGTGCAGGGTTCGATATCACAGATCATATCGCCGTTAAGATCGCAGGGGTCGCTTGCAGAGCCGGCGGCATTAGCCCCGGCGCAACCACCTTCGAAAATGTGCATGAGGTTAAAGTAATGGCCAAGCTCATGCACCATCACTTTGCCTTGTGCAAGGCCGTACCCGAGAGCGAAAGTATTTCCGGTAGAATTATCCCCGACCACGTCAGACCGCATTACCACGCCATCCAGTGGGTAAGCGCCCATCAACGGCCTCGGCGCATATCCCATCACAATACCCGAACTACTTCCGCCAATAGAAGACACTACCCACACGTTGAGGTATTTGTCAAAAGGGAAATGGTTGCCGGTAGGATGCGTGAGCGCGACCATCGCCGTGGCGTCGGTGTTGCCCATCTGGTGATGACTCAAGGAGGTATTGGCGTAACGCATCACGCCTTTCTCCACACCTCCAGGTCCGTTGTAAAACGATACGGAAGAAGGCATCGCAATAGACGCCAGGCAAAACTGAATGCCCGTATTTTGCGCGTATGCCGGATGCGTTTGGTTATTGTATGCCGGGTAGTTTTTAGAAAAAGCCGCGTTCATGGCATTGAGTTGAGACAAGATCTGCTGGTAAGAAATGTTAGAGCCTGAGCCGTATGCTTCGCCATTGTGAACTACATGGAACACAACCGGAATGGTGTAGCTTGTGGAAGTGGATGGTCTTCCAGTTGCACCCGACGGCTGTTGCTGCATGTAATACCGGATGCGCTCGTCCTGGAGTCGGATATCACGGTCGAAATTCCGGTGATGACGTTTCTGGAAATCGCGGATAATATCATCGCCACATGATGGTGCTTGCGAAAAAGAAAAAAACGAAGCGAGACTTAAGAAAAGAGTACAGAGTTTTGTTTTCATGAATTAGGATCTTAGTGGATGAAAGCAAATGCAGCCTGCCGCCGCACCGCTAAGCTAGGATTATTCAGTTGATAGCAAATGCTGTATTGAGTGAGTCTCTTTGTTTATTTAGTGAGCCGCTTTTTCGAGCCTGAAAATTTGCAGCTGTAAATCAGTAATTTACATTGATTTCTAAGATTTAATTTAACTGCGCAACTACACTGCGCACTTGTAAGGTTCTTTTGTATTGTTACATTTAAACAAACATACATGAACACTCAAAACATCAATGGTGCCGATCTCAAAGCGATCGGTTATTCCGAAGGGAAAGCCATCGGCCTTGCGCTTACTGCTGCCAGGCAATATGCCACTATGCCGGAAAAGGAACAACTATTGGCCATCTTCACAAAAGTAATTCAACACCCCGAAAGTTTCCTCGACGACGAGGTGCTCGCAGATCTCGCTCAGGCGCTGGTGGAAAAAATGAATGATGTGCAAGAGGAAGTGATTGCGCTCCGAGAAAAGGCGTTGCCTTATACCGTTTTTGGAGCTGATCATATCGAGGAGGGCGCAATTAATCAGATGGAAGTTGCCATGAAGTTACCGGTTGCGGCTGCCGGAGCGTTGATGCCCGACGCGCATCAGGGTTATGGATTGCCAATAGGCGGTGTGCTGGCTACACACGGAGCCATTATTCCGTATGGCGTGGGTGTTGATATTGGATGTCGGATGGCATTGTCCGTATTTGATATCCCGGAGTCGCACTTTATGGCTGACGAATCGAAGTATAAGCGCGAACTCATCGCCTGGACCAAATTCGGAGCCGGTGCCGGCTGGCATGGTAAGCAACGTGTAGAACATGAGATATTGGACAATGCCTTGTTCCAAATGAATCCTTTGGTGAAGAATCTTCATCAAAAGGCATGGGAACAGCTTGGTTCTTCGGGCGGAGGAAATCACTTCGTTGAATTCGGGATCATCGACTTTGAGAAAGACGACGAGAAATTGAATATCTCAAAGGGAAAATACCTGGCATTGCTTACTCATTCAGGCTCGCGCGGATTCGGTGCCACCATTGCCGGGCATTATACCAAGGTTGCAAAAGAACAGTGCAGGCTTCCGAAAGAGGCAGCCAACCTCGCTTACCTTGATCTGAACAGCGCCGAAGGGCAGGAATATTGGCTGGCGATGAACCTCGCCGGCGACTATGCATCTGCTTGCCATGAAGTGATCCACGAGCGCATCACGAAAGCGATAGGTGCCCAGGTGTTGGCTAAGGTGGAGAACCACCATAACTTTGCCTGGAAAGAAACCTGGAATGGAGAAGAGGTAATCGTGCACCGGAAAGGCGCGACACCGGCATCCAAAGATGTGATGGGAATCATCCCGGGTTCCATGACTGCGCCTGGTTTTTTGGTGCGCGGAAAAGGAGAAGCAGATGCCATCAATTCGGCTTCTCATGGTGCAGGTCGGCAGATGAGTCGTACGCAGGCGATAAAAAACATCACGAATGATGAGATGCGGAAAGTCTTGAAAGATCATGGTGTCACCTTGATAGGAGCTGGATTAGACGAAGCACCAATGGCCTATAAAGACATCGAAGCGGTGATGGCTTCACAAAAGGACCTGGTGGATGTAGTAGCGAAGTTCACACCGAAAATGGTGCGGATGGCCGATGACGGAAGCCGGGAGGATTAGAAAATTTTTAAAGTAAACAAATGTATTTAAAATCGAATTATCATGACCCTACAGATACAACAGAAACTGAAAGACATCGAGACTCAATATGGAGTTACAGTATTGTATGCTTGTGAAACAGGTTCGCGCGCCTGGGGATTTGCGTCGCCCGACAGCGACTATGACGTGCGCATGATCTACCGGCACGATCTCGATTGGTACTTATCTCTGTCGGAAAAGAAAGACAGTATTGAGTACATGTCGGATGATGGAGAGCTTGATATTACTGGTTGGGATATTCGTAAGAGCTTAAAACTGATGTGGAAGTCCAATGGTGCCTTACTGGAACGGATACAGTCGCCTGTTGTTTATAGTGAGGTACCTGGTGTGCAGGCACTCTTAAATGCTTATGCGCAGCGGTGCTTCGTACCCGTGGCTTCTATGTATCATTACCTCGGAATGGCAAGGAACAGCTTCTCGGAGGTTGAACACAGGGATCAGGTAAAGCTCAAAAAATTGTTTTACGCCTTGCGCGCGACGCTTTGCTGCAAATGGATACTGGAAGAAGATAGTGTGCCGCCTATCGTCTTCGACACAATGGTCGGAAAGCTGGATTTCGATCATTCGCTCAAAGGGCGTATCCGCGAGCTGGTGCAACTCAAATCCGGAAAGAACGAAAGCTACTGTCATCCGGCCGAGGCCGAACTTAATGCGTTCATTTCCGTCGAACTTGACAACGCAACGAAAGCATTCGACGGGTTGAAAGGCCGGAAAGACCCGCGTGTGAACCTCGACGAATTATTCAGAGAACTTTTATACATAAAAAAGTAACATGAACTTACAGGATATAAAATGCAGCAAACATCTGTTACTGGAGTGTGTCAGCGGAAGTCGGGCCTATGGCCTTCATACCGCACAATCGGACACCGATTTGAAGGGTGTTTTCCTGCTTCCGAAAAAGGAGCTCTATGGGCTTTCCTATACAGAGCAGCTCAATAATGCAACAAATGATGAAGTGTATTACGAACTCGGTAGGTTTGTGGATCTGCTGGTTAAAAACAACCCGAACATCCTGGAGTTGCTAAGCAGTCCCGAAGACTGCGTGCGCTACCGGCATCCGGTGATGGATCTTTTGAAACCGGAGTTTTTTCTTTCCAGGCTTTGCCGCGACACCTTTGCCGGCTATGCCCAATCGCAGATAAAAAAGGCGAAAGGACTCAATAAAAAGATCGTTAACCCGGTGGAACAGGAACGCAAATCCATCCTCGACTTCTGTTACGTGGTCGAGGGCCAGGGTTCGCTGGCACTGCCGGTATGGCTTCAGCGAAAGGGTTTTGTTCAGCAAGATTGTGGCTTGATACATATCGCACACATGCGCGATATGTACCTGCTCTTCCACAACAGCCAGTTATTGGATCGTTCCCTTAAAGGCATCAGCTCCGGCAGCGAGGCCAACGACGTATTGCTTAGTTCCGTGGAAAGAAACATTGCGCCGCTGGGTGTCATGAGTTTCAATAAAGATGGTTATTCGAAGTATTGCCGCGATTACCGGGAGTACTGGGAATGGGTGGAGAAGCGAAACGAAGCCCGGTACGAAAACACCATCGACCACGGCAAAAACTACGACGCTAAAAACATGATGCATACGTTTCGCTTATTGGGCATGGCTGCAGAGATTGCGCGCGAGGGCCGCGTGAACGTGCGTCGCTCCGACCGTGACTTCCTGTTGAAGATTCGTTCGGGCGCTTTCGATTACGATGTACTCGTAGAAATGGCGCAGGAAAAGATCGCAGAAATCGAGGCACTTTACGAAACATCGTCTTTACCTGTGGAGCCAAACATCGCAAAGGCCGAGGAGATTTTGGTGGAGATTCGGAACGTCTTATATAAAGATCAGAAATTATGAAACGAAAAAACCCTAGATCCGGTTCACCTAAGTTGGTAGAACCTATTTTTGATATGTTGAAGCTATTTGATGTGCTGGAACAAAAAACCAAAGAGAATGCCAGGATGCTCGAGCAGAAGCACGATCATTTTGGAAAGATCATTGTTTGCCATCTCGTGATAGAAAATCTTATGGATGGCGTATTGAGGCGCCACCTGTCTTTAACAGAGAGAGCTTACGCCTCCATTGATCTTGGTTTTCGGCAGAAGATTTATCTATTGCCGTCAGCTGCCGATTTTTTCGAAATGATTGTACCGGGTCTGACGGAGTTGAATTCTTTGAGGAACAAAATTGCTCACCGCCTCAACTATAATGTTGAAAGCACTACGCTCCCTCATATAGAGCAATACCTGACCAAGTCAGATCAAAGAGATTTGAAGATTCTCACGGCCGAACAAAAGATCGAGGCGTTTACGCGATCCTGCATCGGACTGCTTAGCATTAGAAGCGATGAGGTGGAATCTATTGGCTTCTGATTCCTAACGAGTTCACCCGGTACCTACTGATCGAAAACGAGGCTAAATACCGTTCCCTCTTGTTCAGTTGATTTCACTGTGATCTGCCCTTTATGCAGCAACATGACCTGTTTGCATAAGCTCAGGCCAATGCCGTTACCGCTTTTTTTGGTGCTGAAGAACGGAATGAAGATCTTATCCAGAAGTTCGGGGGCAATGCCCGAACCGTTATCGCTGATCTGAATCACGGTTTTGTGTGGTTGCCTCGAGGCACTGAGGCTGATCCGCGGGTGAGGTTGTTCTTTCACGGCATCCATCGCATTTAGCGTCAGGTTAATAAGCACCTGCTCGATCAGTGCAGAGTCGGCATTTACCGTCAGGAGCGGATCTTTTAGGATGATCTCGAAGTCGATGCCGCGGCTGTCGATGCCAGGCTGCAACAGTTGCTGCACATGCTCGAAGAGCTCGGCAGCATATACCGGCGCAGGATGCACCTTATTGATGCGACTTAAGCTCCGGTAGGTTTCGGTGAATTTCAGCAAGCCTTCGGAGCGTTTTTTAATCGTGACGATGCCGGTTTCCATGTCAGCAAGGGTTTCCTTGTAATTTCCTGCCTGCAGGCTATGTTCTGCAAGACGGTTCTTCATCGTTTCGGCCAATGAAGCAATAGGAGCCACCGAATTCATGATCTCGTGCGTCATCACACTCAGCAACTTTTGCCAGGCTTGTGATTCGCCTTCATCCAGCGCGTCGTTGATATTCTGGAAAGCAATGAGCTTATAGGTCTTTCCTTCGTTTTCGAACATGGTAGCCGAAAGCTGAATCTTGAAGAAGCTGCTATCTTTTGGGATGCGTGTTACGATCTTTTGTCCGCGCTCCAGGGAAACAATCTCCTGATATAATCCCTGGTTGCGCTTTTCGAGCGAATGGATCGTTTTCAGATAAGGAATGTGCAATAGCTGGCGGAGGGCTTCGTTCATCCAGAGTACTTCACCCTGCGATGTTTCGTAAGAAAGGATGCCGGTATCTACAATATCAAGAATATTTTTGAGGTAGAGGAACTGCGTTTCTTTTTCTTTGCTGATAAGTTTAAACGTATCGATGATCTGGTTGAAGCCCAGACGCAGCGGCAGGATCTCAGGCGATACCTCCCTGGTGTTGAAATGCCTTGAGAAATCGCGGTGCTGGATAGCATCAACAAATTGCCGGATCTCGATGCTTGCCCGGTTATGATACCTGAGCGAGTTGTACAGGAGCCAACCAATGAGCGGAAGGATGGGAAGTGCCGTCATGTACCATTCTTTCACCACACAAAAAGCGAGCGCGAGCAGGAGCGCAAACAAAAGTATGGTTTTGAAGAGTTGGTGCCTGAATATCTGTTTATAGTTCATATTTTCCGAGTCTGCGGTAGAGGGCTGTGCGTGTAATTCCCAGCTCTTTCGCGGCTTTAGTAATATTGCCGTTATTTTTTTCGATCACCCGCATGATGGTTTGTTTTTCTACAGCACTCAGGCTAGTCTCCGCATGATGGTCAGCAGTCGCACGGGATTCGATGGGCGAGAAGATAAAATCCTGTGGCTGTAACACATCACCATCGGCCATGATCACAGAACGTTCGATAATGTATTGCAATTCGCGGATGTTACCTGGGTAGTGGTACTCGCGGAGTTTATCAAGCGCTTTGGGGCTGATCTCGAGCGATGATTTGAAGTATTTCTCGCGGTAGAATTTCAAATAGTGTGCTGTGAGTGGCGCAATATCTTCTTTTCGCGATCGCAAAGGCGGCAGGATGATCTCGACGGTATTGATGCGGTAAATCAAATCTTTCCGGAAACGATTTTCGTCGGCAAGGCCACTGAGAGGCTGGTTGGTAGCACACAGCAAGCGTATATTTACAGGTACCGGTATGTTGCTGCCCAACTTTGTCACTTGCCGGTTTTGGAGCACAGTAAGCAGCTTGGCTTGTTGCTGCAGACTAATGTTGCCGATCTCATCAAGAAATAGTGTGCCCTTGTCGGCAGATTCGAAGCGGCCTTCGCGATCTTCGCGGGCATCTGTGAAAGCGCCCTTCTTGTGGCCAAAGAGTTCGCTTTCGAACAGGGTTTCAGTAAGCGCGCCCACGTCCACTTTTACGAAGGCTTGTTTGGCCCGGAGCGAGTGTTGATGGATAGCCCGCGCAATCAGGTCTTTTCCGGTACCGTTCTCTCCCAGGATGAGTACATTGGCATCGGTTGGAGCCACTTTGGTGATCTTACTGAAAACATGTTGCATGGCTTCGCTTTGCCCGATCATGCCGGCATCCTCGTAATGCCCTTTTACCGGCGAGCCATCGGTTTGCCTGCGGCTTTTCTTTTGTAACAGGTCTTTCAACGAATCCAGCAATACCTGGTTGTTCCAGGGTTTCACGATGAAATCAGCGGCACCCTCTTTTAGCGACCGGATGGCCAGGTCGATGTCGGCATACGCAGTGATCATCACTACGATAAGATTGGCATCAATATCACGAACACGCTTTAGCCAGTAAATGCCTTCGTTGCCTGTATTGATCGACGCATTGAAGTTCATATCGAGCAGCACCAGATCGAAACTGTGTTTCTTCAGGAGCATTGGCAAATTTCCGGGATCTTTTTCGGTGGCGATATAGCCCACTTCTTTTTTCAGCAATAGTTCCATCGCCGTGAGCACATCCCGGTCGTCATCGATCACCAGCACACTCGCTTTCTTTAAATCCATATTCTAGTTTTGTCTGTTCAAAGATCAATAAATATTCCCAAACGCTAAATGCCTGTGCACCAAACAAATCATAAACAAGGAAATTTTAAAAGTGTATCGAAACCGGACACTATTGTATCACCAACGCACAAGCAGACAGTTTTTTAGTTTTTGTAATTTATTGATAATCAATAGTTAAAAGACTTGGCACGGAGTTTATGTTCTGGTATGCATCAATTCATATCAGGGAGAGATGCTGAAACAGATAGTTTTTTTACGAGCAACGAAGACAACATAGTTCTGCATCTCCCCCCGAATGAATACATCATCAACACGAGCATAGGATATGGACAGGGCAATACCCAAAAAAAAGTGGACGACAAAAAAAGTGATCACGATCGGTGTAATCCTGGTTGTGGCCTTCCTGATAGGAGGTAGCATCTATTACGCAAGCGGTGGAAGTCGCCTCAACGTTAATACCGAGCGTATTACCATCAGCGAAGTAAAAAAAGGCGCTTTTCGGGAATACATTCCTGTGAACGGCATTGTAATGCCAATCTCTACTATTTACCTCGATGCTGTGGAAGGTGGCCGGGTAGAAGAAATTTTCGCTGAAGACGGGGCTATGATGAAGAAAGGTGATCCTATCCTCAGGCTTTCCAATACCGATCTGGAGCTTAGTCTTGCTAATCAGGAAACATCTGTCTTTAATCTGCTCACGCAAATGCGGATCTCGGGAAATGCTGCTACACAGAATACCATCATGAAACTGAACCAGGGTACCGATGTGGAGAACCTGTACCGCGAAGCGAAGCGTGTGTACGACCTTAACAAACAACTATACGGTTCGCAAGCCATTTCATTGCAGGAGTTCAGGCAATCCGAAAACAATTACAACTACGCGCTTCAGAAAAAGAAACTCACCGAACAAATCCTCAAACAAGATTCGCTTTCGGGAAAGGAAGAGCTGGCACAGGCAAAAGAGTCGTTTAAGCGCACGCAGGAAGCCCTGAAGATCATGCGCCGGAAAGTAGAAGACCTTGTGGTGAGGGCTCCGGTGGACGGGCAGCTGACTTCACTGGCGGCCGAGCCGGGGCAGAATAAGAACAAAGGCGAACGCCTTGGCCAGATCGATGTGATCACCGGTTTTAAGGTAAGGGTCGAGATCGATGAGCATTACATCGCGCGGATCTATCCTGGTCTCACGGGCGAGTTCGGATTGGCTGGGAAGGAGTACCGTTTACGCATCCATAAAGTATATTCGCAGGTGAAGAATGGAAAGTTCCAGGTTGATATGACCTTTGAAAGTGCCTTACCAAAAGACATTCGCCGCGGCCAGAGCTTGCAGATAAGGCTTACACTCAGCGACGAAAGCCAGGCACTTCTGCTGTCTCGCGGAGGCTTTTACCAGCAAACCGGCGGTAACTGGGTATTCAAACTCAACGAAGATGGTACAGCGGCCTATCGCGTCGATGTGCAGCTCGGGCGACAAAACCCGGACTACTACGAAGTGCTCAGCGGCTTGAAGCCGGGCGACAGGATCATCACATCAGGTTACGATGCCTACATGAATACACAGGAATTAATATTAAAAGAAAAACCATAAACAACCATACCATGAAACGAATCACCATCTTGCTCTCAACCTTTATGATTGCCTGCGCGGCTACAGCACAAATCACACAGGACTCCATCAATCGCCTCCAGGAAGAGCTTAACAGGAAGCAGCGCGATATCAACGCGATGCAGAAAGTGCTGAACCAAAATCAACGTGACATCAACGCCATGCAGGAAAGCATCGTTAAACCTCTGGAGCGGGAAGAAAGCCAGGATGCCCTCATCCAAAACATCGTGAACGACTTGTATGCCATGAAGATCGTTCATGATAAGAAAGAGCTGGCATTTTCGCTGACGGTGGATAAACTGATTGTGAACAACCAACGCCAGAGCGAATCGGTGCTGGAGAAATTCAGGACCAAGTACCACATCACCAAAGGTCAGAGTATTGCACATGCCCGCAATCACAGTTCTTCATCCACGTCCATCAGCACCTCAAGCAGTAATTAAAAACCGGATCATGATACAGGTACAACAACTAGAAAAAATTTACCGCACCGAGGAGATCGAGACAGTGGCGCTTAATGCCGTGTCGTTCGATATCAAAGAGGGCGAATTCGTTGCCATGATGGGACCGTCGGGTTGCGGAAAATCCACGCTTTTGAATATCATTGGCTTGCTCGATGACGTGGATAAGGGCAGCTATCTGTTTAACGGCATCGAAGTGGCTGGCTTCAACGAACGCAAACGGGCTGAACTCCGCAAGCAACATATCGGTTTTGTGTTTCAGAGCTTCAACCTGATCGATGAACTCACCGTATTTGAAAACGTGGAGCTTCCGCTCATTTATACGGGAGTGAGCGCCGCCGCACGGAAAAAAATCGTTGATGAGGTGCTCGAAAAGATCCAGATTGCGCACCGGCGAAACCATTTCCCGCAGCAGCTTTCGGGCGGGCAACAGCAGCGTGTGGCAGTAGCCCGGGCGGTTGTGAATAACCCAAAGCTCATCCTGGCCGATGAGCCTACCGGTAACCTCGATTCCAGGAATGGTAACGACGTGATGCAATTACTGACCGACTTGAACGAAAAAGGCACAACCATTATCATGGTAACCCACTCCGAGCACGATGCGCGCTACACACATCGCGTCATCAACATGCTTGATGGGCAGATCATTACACAAAACCTCAAAGCCTGACATGCTGGATCACTACCTGAAAATAGCCTGGCGAAACCTGTTGAAACACAAAGGAATCAGCGCCATAAACCTGGTCGGTTTTGCGCTCGGACTTACTTTCACCTTTGTGATAGGGTCGTACATTTATGGCGAATATCAGGTCAATAGCTGCCTGCGCAACATCGACCGGCAATATATTATCCAGAGCCAATGGAAGGAAGCAGATATGGGACCGGAGCTCACCACCCTGGCTCCGCTGGCGGAAACGATGAAACGTGAACATCCCCAACTCATTGAGCAGTACTACCGCTGGGATGGCATCAGTGCTACGGTATCGTATGGTGATAAACACTTCCGCGAAGAGGTACAAATAGGCGATACCAGTTTCCTGGATATGTTTGGGTTCAAGCTGCGGGAAGGCCTGGTGACCTCCGCTTTTTCGGAACCTTTTTCGGTTGTGCTGACCGCTGAAGCAGCTACCCGCTATTTCGGGAACGGCCGTGCACTGGGGCAAATACTGACGTTTAGTAATTTTGCGCATGAAAGAAAGGACTTTAAAGTAACTGCGGTGATGCAACCGATGCCCTATAACTCCGTGACCGGGCTTAGCGGCGAGGGCCAGGCTCAAATCTATTTATCGCCGGATGCTATTTCTTTTTTCGGGCGTGCGCCGTTGAACGATTGGAGCAATACCGTGATCCCAAGCTATATTACCCTTAAAGCAGGTGTGTCACCACAACAGGTGCGGCAGGCAGCCAGCATGCTTATTGCCAGGCATGCACACCCTGATATCTCGGCTAATCTCAGGGTTCAGATCCTGCCATTGAACACCTATTATCTCGACAGCGGTGGTTCTGCGGTGCGAAATCTTCTGCAAACATTGCTCGCGATCTCTCTCTTTATTCTTGCAATGGTTGTGTTCAACTTTATTAACATCAGCATCAGTAGCTCCACGCGTCGCATTCGTGAGATCGGGATAAGGAAAGTGCTGGGAGGTTACCGAAAGCAACTGCTTATTCAATTTCTTTCCGAATCGGTTGTCCTGGTGATCATCTCTTCCGTTCTGGCCTTGCTCGTGTATCAATTTACTCGTACAGCATTCTCCGGGTTGTTTGGCAAAAACCTGTATAGCCTTCACCAGTTTCCGTTGGTGGTATATGGTATCTTGGCCTTTGCCGCGATTTGTGTTGGCCTGATCGCCGGACTTTTTCCTGCCCTCGCTTTATCATCTTATAAAACCATCGACTCGCTGAAAGGAAGATTGAACAGCGTTGCAAAGCATATCTGGCTTCGTAAAATCCTCGTGGGTTTTCAGTTTTCGGTGGCCACCTGTGCATTGGCTTCCGTGTATGTGGTATCGCAGCAGGTTGCTTTGTTCTTTGGCGAGGGATTGGGTTACCGGAAAGACTTGATGGTGTCGGTTGCTACACCTCGAGACTGGACGACGGAAGGTGTAGCAAAACTGAAAGTGGCGCGCGACGAGCTCCGGAAATTACCGCAAGTGTCTGATGCAAGCATTTCCTATGCTATCCCCGACGGAAAGACCGGAGGTAGCATACAGTTGAGTGTAACTGGAAAAGCTGAACCGGTGCTTATGGCGGCTATTGAAGCCGACGGCCGGTACGCCGACACCTATGGGTTGACGCTGGCAGCTGGTCGCTTTTTACTGGATACAAAAGATAGCGCAGGTGTCGTGATCAACGAAAGTGCCGCCAGGGCTTATGGGTGGAGCGATCCGGCAGTAGCGATAGGAAAGGAATTGAGGACCTCGCCCGGAGAAAGTTATGTGGTGCGCGGTGTGTTAAACGATTTTCATTTTACTTCGATGAAAGAAACGATACGGCCCCTGTGTTTTGTAAGCCTTGGTGTGGCTCCGCGTTTCCGTTACCTCTCTTTCAGATTACAGGAAGGTCGCATCGAAGAGAGTACCAAAGCCCTCGCCGCCAAGTGGCATGAATTGTTTCCAGGCGAGCCCTTCGAGCTTCGGTTTATGGACGACGCGTTGGCGCAGCTCTATCGTTCGGAGCTAAGGCTACGGAAAGCGGCTTATGCAGCGGCAGGGCTGGCTATTGTGGTGGTTTTGTTGGGCATGATCGGACTCATTTCTATCAGTATCCGCAAACGCGCCAAAGAGATCAGTGTGCGTAAAGTGCTTGGTTCCACCCCGATTTCCATTGGCAAACTCTTTGTTTCCGAATTCCTCATCACCGGCCTTGTTGCAGCGCTGCTGGCCTGTCCTCCGGCTTACTATCTCATTCAACGTTGGCTCTACAACTATTCTATGCGCGTAGAGTTAACCGTATGGCCTTTCCTGTTGGCTATCAGCATCCTGATGCTGCTCGTGGTGTCGCTGGTATTTTTGCAAACTTACAAAGTCTCGATTTCCAATCCCGTTAAACACTTAAGAACAGAATAACACATGTTTAAAAATTATCTCCTGATTGCCTTTCGCAATCTTAAAAAACACCGCACCGATGCGTTTATCAATATCTTCGGGATTGCTGTGGCCTTTTTGTGCAGTACGCTACTCTTCCTGAATGCCTGGTACGAGTTATCCTACGATCAGGAATATCCGGATAAGGATCGCATTTTTAAGTTGTACAATTCGCTTCAAGGTCCGGAAGGGGAAGTGAAAGGGCAGAGCATGGGATACCCCGTGGCGCCTGCTGTAAAGAAAGAATCGCCTTTGGTTGAATATACTTCGCGCTTCATGTGGAACGAAGGACAAGTGGAATACCTCGATAAAAAAATAGATTTGCAGGTAAACCTGGTGGACCCGGATTTCTTCCAGATCTTTTCCATACCGGTGCAGAGCGGGAATGCCGCTAGTCCGCTAAAGGAGCTTGGAAGTGTTGTACTGACCAAATATGCGGCAAAACGCCTTTTTGGTAAAGAAGATCCGATAGGTAAAAAAGTAGAGATCAAAGTAGTAGGAGAACCCCGGGAGCTGGTGGTAAGTGCCGTGATTGCCGATTTCGCAGACAACTCGTCGGTTAACTACGACGTGCTTGCCCGCACAGAATTGCGGAGCGATTTTGCACAGGATAAAGACGCCTGGGGCACTCAGCACCACGATGTTTACGTTAAATTGCGTAATGGCGCAACGGCGGCAGACGTGGAAAAACAACTGGCGTATAACTTTAAGAAATACAATACCGCCGACACCGCGTTCATGCGTACCAAAGGCTACCATAAAGATGCGTACGGAAATTACACCTCAATCAAGCTACTGCCGGTAACCGATCTGCACTTTGATCGTGAAGTAGGAGGCTCCAACGCTGGTAGTAGCCGCTCCTATATTTACACCATCATCCTCATCAGCTTTTTTATCCTTGCCATTGCCAGTTTCAATTTTGTGAACCTCAATGTAGCGCGCGCATTTACACGTACCCGCGAGATGGGCGTACGTGCCTGCCTCGGTGCCGGTCGGAGGCAGGTATTCCTGCAACTATGGACCGAGAGCCTGATGGTATGCCTTGTTGCGCTGATCATCGGTCTCATCGCCGCTATGTTCGTATTCCCCTATTTCAACCAGTTGTTCGGGGCCAGTTTGTCGTTGCCATTTTTCTATAAACCATCTACCATCGTTGTGCTGATCCTTAGCGTGCTGTTTATTTCTTTCCTATCGGGAGGTTATCCGGCACTCATGATAACCCGCTTTCCGATCTCAGGCGTTTTGAAAGGGGATGCCTCTATTAAGAAACCAGGGATGTTCCGTAACTCGCTGGTGGTTCTTCAGTTCACTGCTGCGGCTATCCTGATGTCGTGCACCCTGATCGCGTACAAGCAATTTGAGTTTATCCGAAACAGTCCGTTGGGTTATACTAAAGAATCTGTGATCAGTTTGCCGGTACCTGGTCATAAAGGCCGCGAGTTGCTGGCGCAGCTGCGTCAGCGCCTGGCCTCAAACAGCAACGTTATTAGCATCAGTGGTTCCGATGTCAACCTCGGTATCGGGAAAGACGGCGGTGCCTCACGCTCGAGCCAGGGATTTACACATGGTGATAAAGTGATCAATACCAACCTGATGACCGTTGATTACGATTTTCTAAAAACCCTCGGTATCGAATTGAAATCAGGAAGAGACTTCAACCGCGAGTTCGGGAGTGATGCGGCACAGAGTGTGGTGGTTACAGAAAGCATGGCCAGGCAGTTTGGCGTGAAAGAGCCTATTGGTTTACAGTTTTCGCCCGATGAAAATGCGCCGCCCTACGAGATTGTCGGCATCATTCCTGATTTTCATCTCTATTCCCTTCACGAAACAATCGAGCCCCTTACCCTGAATATGTCTTCGCAGCGTGAGATTCGCTATGTTTTTATCAAAACAGGAAATGGTAATCCAGTGGCATTTATGAAGCAATTAGAGGTCTTGTTCAAAGAACTCGCGCCACAGTCCACGTTCCGGGCTTCACTGGTTGGTGAGAATACCGATCGCTGGTATCAGAAAGAAAAACGCTTGTCGGTGCTTCTTGGTATTTCCGCCCTTGTCGCCATTATCCTGTCTTGCCTCGGACTCTTCGCCCTTGCGCTCTTGCTCACCCGTCAGCGCACCAAGGAGATTGGTGTCCGAAAAGTGCTCGGCGCATCGGTGATGAATATCAACCTGTTTCTTACCCGCGATTTCCTGAAACTGGTCATCTTGTCTGTTATGATCTCAACACCCCTGGCCTGGTGGATGATGACGCAATGGTTGGCGAACTTTCCATATAGAACAGAAATCAGTTGGATGCTCTTTGCTGTAGTTGGTTTGGCAGCTATTGCCATCGCTGTATTCACCGTAAGTTTTCACACCCTTAGAGCGGCAATGACAAAGCCGGTTAAAAGTCTGAGAACCGAGTAGGCCGTTCGTGGCCGGGAAGAAAAAAATTCAATTAAGAACCACATCACGCCTTATCACCATGCTTAGGAATTACATCATCACAGCGCTCCGAAATATGTGGAGAAACAAATTTTTCTCGTTCGTCAATATTTTCGGTCTGAGCATTGGCATCAGCTGCTGCATGCTCATTTTCCTGTATGCGAAAGACGAGATTAGCTTTGATCTCTTTCATCCCAAAAAAGATAAAATATACCGGATCGTTGCGGAAATGCGTTCTCCTAACGGGCAGGTATCGAAAGAATCGAGTACCGGAATGTCTCCGGGGCCGCGGCTTAAAGTCAATCTACCAGAAGTGGAACAAGCGGTTCGTATCGAAGTAACATCGTTTTATATCCGGCACGGCGCGGAGGTCGTTGAGCAGGAGGCGTTATTTGCAGACCCGGATTTCTTTTCCATGTTTTCCTTTCCGGCGGTGTATGGCAACCTGGGCACAGCCTTACAAGACCCGCATTCGGTGGTTCTTTCGGAAAAACTCGCCATGCAGTATTTCGGAAGAACGGATGTTGTTGGCAGCATTCTGCAGCTTAATACCGAAGGCAAGCAGGAGCCATTCACGGTATCGGCCGTTATCCGGAACCCACCTCTTAATTCGTCGTTGAGGCCAGAGATGCTTGTGCCGATGGCTTTCCAGGAAAGCAAACAGTCGGGCAGGCAGATGGGATGGACCAATTTTTACCTCAATACCTTTATTACATTGAAGGAGGGCGCCGATCTTCAAAAGATAGATGCGGCCATGAACCGGATTTACCAGCATGAAGCAGCTGACCAGATCAAGGCTTTGTCGGAAGAATATGGGGTTAACGAGAAGATCAGCTACCACCTGCAACCCTTTACCGACATCCACCTCAATGCGGATTATCCGGCAGAGAATGGTGTGGTTGCCGGCAGCAACCCGGTATATTCCTATATTCTCCTCAGCATCATGGTCGTGATCCTGCTTATTGCCTGCATTAACTTTGTGAACCTGACAGTGGCCCGTTCATTGAAACGTTCGAAAGAGATTGGCATTCGCAAGGCCATTGGCGGACAACGGCGCTCGCTGATATACCAGTTTTTGGGCGAGTCGGCAATGCTTACTTTTCTGGCATTTATTCTGGCAATCGGTATTGCCAACCTTCTGTTGCCACTCTTCAACACCTTAGTGAATAAACAACTGTCTTTTTCCTACCTGCTCGATGTCAAGTTGATCTTGGTCTATATCGCACTATTCCTCGTAACGGCTTTCCTTGCCGGGTTGTATCCAGCGATGGTCTTGTCTGCATTCAGACCCGTGCAGGTATTGTACGGTAAATTCCGTCTCGGAGGGAAAAACTACCTCTCGAAAGGCTTGATGGTTTTTCAGTTTTCGCTAACCACGTTCCTGATCGTGGCCACCATCGTTATCTATTCACAGTTCAACTATCTTCTTGATTTTGACCTGGGATATGACCACCACCAGGTGCTTCGACTGAAAACAGCGAGCATTACCCCGCTTCAGCTGGCAACGCTTAAGCAGGAGCTTTTGAAAAGTCCCTCTATTACCGAATCGAGTGCCGAAGCTGGCGGACAATGGACAACCATTGCCAGGATCAATGGCAGTGTCGAGCAGCAATTCGATATCCGGCACATCAGCTCCGATTATTTTTCTTTTTTCAAGATCCCGCTGCTGAATGGCCGCAATTTTTCTACTGAATTTCCTTCGGACAGCCTTAACTCGGTGATCGTGAACGAGAGTTTTGTAAATGCTGCCGGCTGGAAAGATCCGCTCGGCCAAACCGTCGATTTTTTTTACGATAACCGCAAAGTTACAGTGATAGGCGTCATCAAAGATTACCACTATTCTTCGCTTTTCGAAAAGGTCAACCCGCAATTGTTCAGTATGAACCCGAATTTCCGTTACCGGAACGTGCACCTCAGGGTAAAGGAAGGAGAGAGGCAGGCGGCGGTAGAGCATGCCCGTGTCGTTCTCAGGAAGTTGTATCCCGAAGAGCCTTTCCGCTACGATTTTCTCGACGACCTCATCGCCGGTCATTACAGCAGTGAAGCCCGCTGGAAGCAGATTATCACGTTTGCATCGATGCTCACCGTGTTCATTTCCTGCATTGGCCTGCTGGCACTCGCCTCGCTGTCGGCGGAAAAGCGTGCTCGTGAAATCGGTATCCGAAAAGTGTTTGGAGCCTCGGTAGCGGGCATCGTGCGTCAGATCTCGCTCGACTTTCTGGCATTGGTGCTGCTGGCTGCCTGCATTTCGTTGCCATTGGCCTGGCTGGCGGCCACTGCTTGGCTCGAAAATTATCCCTACCACGTAGCACTGCATCCGCTGATGTTTGGCGCCGCAATGCTATCGGTGATGCTCATTGCCTTTCTCACCGTAGGCGCACAAGCTCTCAGGGCCGCACGGTCTAATCCGATTAATCAATTAAGAACAGAGTAAATAATGTGGCATAGCTATTTAAAACGCGCCTTCAGGCACCTTTACAGGAACAGGTTATTCTCGCTGATCAACATTGGCGGGCTTGCTATTGGTATTACGATTGCAATGGTTCTCTTTCTGTACCTTGATTATGAACAGAATTTTGATGCCTTTCAGTCTAAGGCTGATCGCATCGTTCGGCTCATCAGTCATTCGACACTTGGCGATAAGCCCGAAAAGTGGGGTTGCTCCCCGAATGTTGCCGCTGATGCATTCAATAGCGAAATTCCTTCCATCGAAGCCCATGTTCGCATGATACAGCATAACTTCGGAGAACCGGCCAATGTCCGCGCAAATGAGAAAGCTTTTATTGAATCTGGTGTATTCTGGACAGATCCGTCGGTAAGCCGTGTATTCGACCTCGACTTTATCAGTGGAAATGCACTCACCTCGCTAAGTAAACCCCATAGCATCATCATCAGCGAAGACGTTGCTAAAAAATACTTTGGTACACAGAATCCTCTCGGATCCGAGCTGGTCGTTGATAACCAGGTCAACTGCTTGGTTACAGGCGTCTATAGAAATATACCCGAACAATCGTCCTTCAGGCCCGACATGATGGGTTCGATCAGCAGCATTGCCTGGATGAATAGTCCATTGGTATGGAGTAACGCCAGCTTTGAAACCTATTTTTTATTACAGAAAGGCGCTGACTATAAGAACGTGGAGAAGGAGATCGATCGGGTGGCGAAAGAAAAGAAGCCTGCCGGATCCAACTGGCTCAGTTTTTCGCTTCAACCCTTACTCGACATCCATCTTGGTTCGGAAGATATCCAAAATACTTATGTTGATAATACAGGTAGCCGACAGAGTTGCCGTATCGCCAGCCTTCTGGTATTTGTGATTTTGCTGATCGCCTCGATCAATTACATGAACCTCTCCACTGCCCGGTCGCAAAAGCGCTTTCGGGAAGTAGGAATCTGTAAAACATTGGGTGCAGGTCGCACAGAGCTTGTTCGTCATTTTTACATCGAAACGGCGGTGATGGTGTTGATTGCCTTTGTGGTTTCGATCCTGCTGCTACTGTTTATCCTGCCGTACTTTAATACCTTTGCGCATACTCAGCTCAAAGCCGGACAGCTGCTTCAGGGTGTAGCTCCCGGATCGATCAGTCTTTGCCTGCTGGCCATCATCTTGTTTTCAGGCTTATACCCGGCGCTATACCTGTCGTCGTTCAATCCCAAGGACTTGTTCCGTTTCAGTTTCCGGGCAGATCGCTTCAACGGTATATTGCGCTATGGCCTGGTGGTGATCCAATTTTCGGTATCCATCGTCCTGATATTTTCCACCATCGTATTCTACCGGCAGCTGAAATACATTGAGTCCAAAAACCCTGGATTTCAACCGGAACGCGTGGTATGCTTCAATACATCAGGGGCCGAAACAGAGAAGCAAATGGAAGGGTTGATGACGGACCTTAAAGGGGTAAGCGGCATCGGTGCCGTTTGCCTGTCGCAGACTTATCCGGGCAGAGATGGTAGTTTGCGGACGCTTTATAAATCCAACGACCCCGCCCGATACAAAGAAATCATCACCTGTCGCTCTTCGAAAGAGGTGCTTTCTGTGCTGGATCTGAAACTGCTTGCCGGAAAAACGTTCAGAGAAACTGCTGGCCAGGACGCGGAGAGTCACCAGTTGATACTGAACAGGACAGCTGTCGATTTTCTGGGCTATACGCCCGAAGAGGCTATCGGAAAACGTGTTAGCCTGATCGGGGAAAACGATGAAATCGTGGGCGTAGTGGAAGATTTTCATTACCAAAGTCTGCATCAACCTATTGGTGCCTACGCCTTTCATAACGCAGCCACCGAGAACTGTGCTTACCTGATGGTGCGAATGAGTGGTGGTCAGGAGGCGTCCACATTGGCGGAAGTCCGTAGCCGTTTTTCGAAACACCTTCCGCACGCCGCCCTGGATCAGGTATTTCTTGACGGATTTCTGCGTTCGTTGTATGCCCGCGAGTCGCAAGCCCTCGACATGGTCTTCCTGTTTTCGGGGCTTGCTATTCTGCTGGCTTGTCTTGGCCTGTTTGGTTTATCGGCTTACATGATCGAGCAACGTCTGAAGGAAATCAGTCTTCGGAAGGTGCTCGGTGCTTCTGTGGCGCAGATTCTTATTCTCATTTCGAGGAGATTTATATTACAGGTGCTGCTTTCTGGCGCCATCGCCCTACCGTTATCCTGGTTACTTATGACGAGCTGGCTCGAACACTTTGCATTTCACATCGGTATTGGCTGGAGTATCGGCGTCGCTACATTGCTTCTCACCGTAGCAACCGCTTTGCTAACGGTCGCTTTTCAGGCATTAAAAGCGGCTACTTCCAAACCCGCCGCAAATCTCAGAACCGAGTAAAACGTTATAAACAGCTGCACCAATACTATTTTTTATCAAATAACAGATGATCACACTTCAACATCTTTACAAGTATGTCAACCAGGGAGGAAGCCGTGTATTCCTGCTCCGCGACATTAACCTCGATATCCATTCGGGTGAATTCATTTCGATCATGGGACCTTCGGGTTCCGGAAAGTCAACCTTGCTCAACATCATCGGGATGCTCGATGAGGCTGACGAAGGCAGCTATCTTTTTAACGGTCAATCAGTCGATAGCATGAAAGAGAAGCAACGCGCGGCATTGTGCAAAGAGCAGATTGGCTTTGTATTCCAGGCCTATCATCTCATCGATGAGCTTACGGTGTATGAGAACATAGAAACGCCGCTTCTTTATAAAAACTACACTGCTTCGGAAAGGAAAGCAATGGTAGGCGACATGCTCGACCGTTTTCACATTGTTGGGAAGAAAGACCTTTTTCCGCATCAGCTGTCGGGTGGTCAGCAACAATTGGTAGGCATTGCGCGGGCCATTGTTTCCCGGCCCTCTTTGCTTCTTGCCGACGAACCTACCGGTAACCTTAACTCCCAGCAAGGGCTGGAAGTCATGGAACTATTCAAATCACTTAACCAGGAAGGTCTGACGATCATCCAGGTAACACATTCGGAAAAAAACGCCGCTTACGGCTCACGCATTATTCACTTAGAAGATGGAAGGATTGAACATTAAACACTTCATAATTTCTGTGTGCCTGGTAACATGGCAAACAGTGGCCTGTGCACAGGAAGCGGCATCTTACAGCCTGCCTCAATGCATTGACCTGGCAATGCAGCAAAATCAAACGCTGATCAACGCCAACCTGCAAGTAAAGAACAACACAGCGGCGCTCCGGCAGTCGGAGGCTTCACTTCTACCTTCACTCTCGGGTTACGCCAACCAGGGAATCAGCACCGGAAAAAGCATCAATCCTTACACCAATGCCTTTATCAACCAGGAAGTGGGCACAGGGCAGTACGGCCTCAATGCAAACCTGGTATTGTTTAGCGGCTTTAGTACCCTGCAGGCCATCCGCCAGAATGCCCTTGCCTGCGAGGCCGGTAAGATGGAGCTGGCGCAGGCCAGGATGGATGTCAGCATCCAGGTAACCCAGGCTTATTTGCAAATCCTCAGTTGCGAAGAACTGATGAACCAGGCCCTTTCGCAAATGGCAGCCAGCCAGGCACAACTCGATCGGTTGCAGGTATTGCAGGCCCATGAAGCCGTAAGTCCCTCACTGCTATACGATACCCGCGCGCAGCTGTCGAACGATAAGCTCAGCCTTATTCAGGCGCGGGGAGCGCTCGTTAATGCCAAATTGGCCATGAGTCAGTTGCTGAATGTGCTTATACCTGAAGATGCCCGTTTCGAAAAAACAGAATTTCAATTTGATCTTCGTGCGCGTGAAGATGATCTCGCTGCGGGGACGCTTGCGGACGCTTTGCCAGCCGTTCGTGCCACCATACTTCGCAGCAGCAGTGCCTTGAAAAAGTGGCGTGTATCTCGCGGGGCGCTCTTTCCCAGCGTTAGTCTGAACGGTGCCCTTGCATCCAACTATTCCAGCGCCGCCTTGTCGCAACAAGCGGTCGGCTTTACCGAAGAGCCCACTGGTGCCTATGTCAACGCCGCCGGGACGCTACTTCCCGTCTATGAAACGCGCAATAGTTACCGGAGTACCAGGATCGGTTTCAACGATCAGGTCAGGAATAACTTCAACAGCTACATCGGCCTGAGCTTACAAATACCTCTGTTCAACGGCCTGCGGACCCGCACGCAGAACGTGCAGTCGGAAATTGCCTACCGGCAAGCGAAGGTTCAGGAGCAAAGTACCCTGATCCGTTATACCTCGTTGCTCAGCCAGCTCATCAACGAACACCGCAACGCCTACGAGCGCTACATGGTGTTGTTGCAACAAGTGTATGACTATGAAAATTCATTTCGCATCGCATCGGCTAAATTTGAAAACGGCGCCATCAACAGTGTGGATTACATTGCTGCCAAAAACAACTTCGATAAGTCTTCTGCCGCACTCATCAATGCCCGCTACGAATGCCTTTTCAAAAGCCGCGTGATCGATCTTTACCGGAGGCCTGAGTAAACGACAGCTACGGCGATAGTTTGCTATATTTGCCGCATGGAAGAAGAACATTATGTCTTTGATCTCGAGCGGTCGGAAGAAGAAACGGCATTGGGGTTTGCCTCCCTGCAGAGCGGCGACAACCGCCAGGCCCTTGAGCATTTCAAAGAGGCGTTGATCTGTATGCCTTATAACAAAACTGCTAAGCAAGGCATGTTGCTTGCTTTGAAAGCGCGTTATTGGTTTTATCGGATATTCTGGAATTACAGTGTGTGGATGCAAAGCAAGAGCGGCACCATGCAATGGGTGATTCTTCTTGGATTTTATGTCGGCTCACGGCTGCTAATACGCATCAATCACACTTTTCCCGGAGTCTCGTTCATCACCATCCCGCTTATCGTGCTTTATTTCTTTTTTGCCCTCACCACCTGGATCATTGACCCTATTTCCAATCTGTTGCTGAGGCTCAATAACTACGGCAAATTTGCGCTAAGCCCGGAAGAAGTCAGACAATCCAATTGGCTTGGTACCAGCCTTCTATTATCGCTTATTAGTGGCCTTGTTTACCTTGCAACAGACAAAGACTTATTCCTGATGAGCGGCTTTTTCTGTCTTACAATGTGCATTCCCCTGGGATCGGTCTTTCGGCTCCCTCACGGCACGCGCATCCGTAAACTGTTCGTTTTGTACACCATCACGATGGTCGCTCTCGGTCTTGCGGCTATGTTTGTTTTCCTGTCGGGTGGCGAAGTCGTCAATAGCTTCGCCACGGCTTATATCTTTTCTTTCGTGATCTATAGCTGGGTATTCAATGCCGTCGCCATCCGGGAGTCTTAGCCGCGGATTCGAGAAATAAGTCACGGAAGTAGCGCGTGATGCCTTTTTTTTGAAAGTGCAGGGTTTTCTATTTCTTGCTGCTTGTTTTTTTTGCACTCTTTTTACGGCTACCGGCTTTTTTGGACGGGGCTTTCTTGGCCGCACTTTTTTTCTTGGCCGCCTTTTTGGCAGCTGTTTTTTTAGTTCCGGTTTTTTTAGATGCCGATTTTTTTGCAGGTACTTTAGCGCCTTCTTCCCTGGCTTCCGATAAGCCAATAGCAATTGCCTGTTTCCTGCTGGTTACTTTTTTTCCAGAACCACTTTTCAATGTGCCTTTTTTGCGTTCGTGCATGGTTTTCTCAACCTTTTCCTGGGCTTTTTTGGAATATTTTGCCATGATGTATTTTTTTAAGAGATAACAAGAGCTAAACAATTTTAATGCCTGTAGTCCTGTGCGTTGATCCGGTATTGCGCTGGCATGGCATTGGAAGCACCTGTTATAAATCCTGATATTATGAAAGCGAATCAACTTTTTATTGCAACATGTCTGCTTGTTTCGGCGGCGTTGCTCTCGTTTGGACGTGTTTGCAACACAAAACCCATTCTTGCCGATAAGCAAACGACGACATCCACTACCTACGATCCCACTACAAGTTCTACCCGGACAACTGCCATGACGGAAACAACTTATTCCAACGGCACCACCAACAATACCGGCACTACAGCTACTACCAATGGAAACGTGCCCGGAAGCACAACAGGTACCTACAATACCACCAACGGCAATTTGCCGCCGTCATCCCCTAATAACACAACAGGTACTACATCAACAACCAACACCACCTGGTCCACCAACACGACCAACGGCAATTTGCCGCCATCCACACCTAATAATACCACGGGTACAACCAGCACGACTAATCTGACGGCGAACACCAGCACCACGTTTATGACCTCAACAACCCAGAGTACAGGCAGTACATCTTCTACCACAAGCACCGGGAAAACCGGAAACACGACGATGTAGTCAGATGTGCTTTATCCATCATGAAATATCTGTTTTGCGATTTAAGAGCCCTGGCAGTGATGCGCATGGGGCTGGCGGCCATCCTCATGTTGGATCTGGCTATTCGGGTCTCCGACCTGGAAGCATTTTATTCCAATAGCGGTGCTGTGCCGCTTACCATGCTATTTGAGCACATGTGGAACGATTATTTCATTTCGTTTCATGCAATAAGCGGTTTATGGCAGGTACAGCTTTTACTCTTCATTTTTGCGTGGTTTAGTGCCGCAATGTTGTTGATTGGCTACCGGACCCGGCTCTTTACGGTCATCAGTTGGGTGATGCTTTTGTCGTTGCACAACCGTAATACACTGATACTTCAAGGCGGCGACGATTTGTTGCGCATGGTGTTATTCTGGGCCATGTTTATTCCCTGGGGAGCACGCTATTCCTGCGACAGGCTTCTCGACAAACGGCCATCAGCGGGGTTGCCTCCGGCTATCCTTACGGTAGCTACCATTGCTTACCTTCTTCAAATCTGTTATATCTATTCGGGTTCAGCCTTGCTGAAAGGGCCTGAATGGCATACTGATTTTACCGCGTTGTATTATGCGTATAGCCTCGATCAGATCGCTTATCCCGTCACGCGGTTGTTCTACTATTATCCCGATCTTTTGCGTGGCATGACATTCCTGGCGTATTATTTCGAGTTGCTCGTGCCTTTGTTATTGTTTATTCCCTTCGCCCACCAACGCTTTCGTAGCATTGGTGTCGTGCTTATTCTGATATTTCACCTTTTCAATAGTTTCAATCTTATGATAGGCTTGTTCCCGCTGATAGGGTGCGTTACGGTGACGGGCCTTCTTCCTTCGTCTGCGATGGATACACTCGAGCAGCGCTTCCGGGGTTTGAAACAGCGCGTGTCGGAGTCGTTTCGCGGATATGCTACATTCCTGTTGCCCTTTTTGCCATGGAAACAGCCATCCTACCAGCTGTCCCCAGCATGGGATAGGGTTCGCACAGCCTCATTGATTTTTCTTACCGTATTCGTGTTCGACTGGAATTTCAGTAATATTTCCATAGTTACCAGTAAACTATCCGATCGGCTGCGGTTCATCGGTTATGGCTTACGTCTCGACCAGAACTGGGGAATGTTTGCCCCTGGGGTGTTTAAAGACGACGGATGGTATGTATTGGAAGGGATCACAGCACAAGGGGGAGTGGTGAATGTATTAAGGCCCGGTGAACCGGTGGATTACCGGAAGCCGGCTAGTGTAGTATCGATGTTCAAAAACGATCGCTGGCGAAAGTACTCCGAAAACTTTATTCTATCCTACAACGAATATGCACGCGGGTATTTTTGTACTTACTACAAACGCATCTGGAACGAGGCCCATCGCGACGCACCTCTTCGCGAACTGCGTATCTATTATATGAGTGAACTCACACAGCCGGATTACCATTATTCCAGGCCTGAAAAAGTAATGCTATGGCAGTGCGGTGAGTAATGGCACAGGCTTTGAAAAATCGTCCTCATGAAACACCTTATTCCACTTACCTTGTTCTTGCTAGTCATGTTGAACGGCGCCTGCAACCGTTTCGAAGCCAATCATCACCAAATACCTGCTGTAACAGCCGAAGACCCTAAAGATCATACCAAAGTAGCAGTGGACACGGCTACCGCACACCTTGCGGATACCATCCACCGGTGATATGCAGTTGCCTTAAATGCTAATTATAGCGAAAGAGATTGATAAAGTAGTTCCTTACTTTTTCAGGATCTATTCCTACGGTTTGTACCGCTTTGGTTAGTTGCTCGCGTGTACAATTGAATTTTTTGCACCAGTAAATAATTTCCCAAGATTCGTTCATATTGATCATATACGCATCCGCTGGATTTTTCTTGAAAGGATTTTTCCCCATGGCCGTAAGTATTAAAGTTCCGTAAAATCCGAATTCAATTCCGTGCCTGCTGTTTTAAAGGCAATTCCGGCCAAGCTGTGTAAAAAATTCCATACGGAGATTTACGCTTAATCGTAAGCATAAGGTCTTAGTTGATTCATGACCACATCGCTTTCCTGCCGCTCGGCATCAAATGTATAGTTGTGGTTTTCGTGGCATTCCATAAAAATGCCGCGAACGGTTATTTCTACCGGCACTTTTTGAATGGAGCCATAACGTTTCACCGCCTCATCAATAAGCGTTTCAAATGTTTTGGATATTGCCACGCAGAGGCGTTCCCTGCGGTTGGTAATAAGCCTGTAAACGTTATAGTAGGGGTTGACAGATCGGTGTTTCATGTGCCCGGATGGAATGTTGAAGCAATACGTTCAAGTTTGATACCTTTCCCTAGAACCGGTTTAAAGAGGTCGCCTTCGCGTTTGAGGCGCTCGAGGGCATTGTAAATGGTGAAATCGCTCATCTTCAGCCCTGGTTTTACCTCATCCCAATGCAAGGGCATTGACACGGTGGCACCGGGCTTGGGCCGGAGGGAATAAGGTGCCGACACGGTGGCTTGTGGCCGGTTTTGCAGGAAGTCAATGTATAGCTTTCCCTTTCGGTCTTTTACAGTACGCTCAATGCTGGTAATCTGCGGAAGTCGTTCATGAACCAAATGTGCTACGGCCCTCGCAAATTCTTTCGATTGCTCATAGCTGTAGTTGGCGCCAAGTGGCAGATAGATATGCATACCGGTCGATCCGCTCGTTTTCAAATAAGCGTCGGCGCCTAAGCTATCCAGAATATCTTTGCAAACCAGAGCCGTTTGGATAACATGTTCAAAGCTGCTCTTGCTTCCAGGGTCGAGGTCGAGGATGCACCAGTCCGGGAAATCTTCACTTTCCACTCGGCTGTGCCAGGGGTTCATTTCAATACAGCCCAGTGAAGCCATATAGAGCAAACTGGCTTCGTCTTTCGCTACCAGGTATTCTTTTTCCTCTCCATCACTTTCGCTGAGATAATCGAACGTCTCCACCCAATCGGGCGCTTTCCCTTTGATGTTCTTATAAAAGAAGCTGAATTTGCCAATGCCGTCGGGGTGCCGTAACATCGACTGCGGCCGGTTTTTGAGATAGGGCAGGATGTAAGGCGCTACCTGGTAATAGTAGTTGATCAGATCGCGTTTGGTTATTTTTTCTTTCGGCCAGTAGAGTTTACTGAGGTTGGTAAATTTTAGCTCGTGTCCGTTTACCTTTCTTACCTGTGTTTCGTCGCCAGGATTGAGAAGTGTTTTCCGGTCGCGCCTGGGCGTTTGAGTAACTACCGGTTTGCGGGAAGTTTTGGCCGCTTTTACCGTTTTGGTTGTGGATTTGGGTTTTTCCTTCGCCACATCGCCAGCGTCTTTGTCGATGCGCATGCCTTCAAACGATGGATGGCGCATCACGCCGTCACTGGTCATTTCGGTATAGCTCACCTCACAGACCAGCACCGGCTTTAGCCAGGTAGCCTTGGCGTGTGGCGGATCAGGCCTGAAACGCGAAGGTTTGTTCACGTCGGGTAATTCAGAAAAAGGCGCGGTTTTCACGATCAACGGCTTAAACTGCTTCATCATGTCGCGCTGATCCTGTGCATTGAAGCCTGTTCCGATCTTGCCGGTATATATCAGTTTACCCTTCTCAAAGAAGCCAACCAGCAGGGAGCTGAACAGCTTGCTTGAATCGTCGTTTTTTGTGAAGCCACCGATCACGACTTCCTGCCGCTTGTTCGCCTTGATTTTTAGCCAATTGCTACTGCGGTCGCCCGGCACATATATACTGTCGGCGCGTTTGGCAATAATACCTTCCAGTCCCGTTTTTTTTGCCGCTTCAAAGAACTCGGTGCCCGATTCGGAAAAGCTGTCGCTGAGGCGGATCAATCCTTCCGGCGGTACGATCGACTTCAATATGGATTTTCGATCTGACAGTGGAAGATCGCTGAGGTCTTTTCCCTCGTACCAGATCAGGTCGAAGGCATAATAGTACAGGTCGCCATCGGCTTCGCTTCTCCAGTTTTGCAGATCGCCAAAGTTGCTAATGCCGTCTTCCCTGATCACAACGATCTCACCGTCGATTACTGCTTCGGGTCCCCAGGCCTCTATTGCTTCTTTCACCGGGTAAAACTTTTCGTCGAACGACTTGTCGTTCCGGGATTTTAAAGACACCACGCCATTGTGGGAAAACGCAAGGGCGCGATAGCCATCCCACTTGATCTCATAGAGCCAACCGGCTTCGTCAAAAGGTTTGTCCACCAGGGTAGCCAGCATGGGTTTCAGTTTGGCAGGGAAGGCCGATTTCGGTGCTTTTTTCAGAATACTCGCCATTCCGGCGCTTCGGCGTTTGCGGACAGGCGCTTTCGTGCTTTCCGCTTTGCCGCTGCTTTTTTTCCGTGAAGGGCTTTTCGCGGCGACCTTTTTGAGACTTGTCGTTTCGCGTCCTTGCGCGGCAGTTTTTCTACGTCCTCTTTTTTCGGCAGCATTTTTAGCGCTCGCTACTTCGACGTCACTTCGACCGTTCAGGGTTTTTTCCTTGGTGCTTTTACGGGAGCTTTCCCTTACACGCTTCGATCCGTAGAAGTTCGTCGTGGTCTTTTCAACCTGGGCCAGCGTTTTTTTTGAGATCACCGATTTGTCCTTCAATGTAATGTCATCTGTAGATGCATAGCGGTCTTTGGCTTTAAATAGTAGCCAACTGTTTTTACCACGCCCGAAAGCTTTGATGAGGCCGTATTCACCCTTTAGCTTTTTGCCTTTCATCACAATGTGCAGCTTTCCTTTTTTCAGGCCGGCCATCAGTTCCCGGGTCATGGTTTTTTTGTCTTTCGTACCAGCATCTGCCGGTTCATAGAAGCCCTCGTCCCATACGATAACCGTTCCGGCACCGTAGCCGCTTGGAATGATGCCTTCGAAATTGCGGTAATCATACGGATGGTCTTCCACCATCATGGCCAGGCGTTTTACACTGGGATCGGTCGATGGGCCTTTTGGAACAGCCCAGCTTTTCAGCACACCTTCCATTTCTAGCCGGAAGTCGTAGTGCAGGTGCGACGCATCGTGTTTCTGGATCACGAAACGTAATTTTGGCGTATCGGCTTTTCCACCCGTAGGCTCTGGCGATTCCTTGAAGTTGCGTTTTTTTCGATAGCTGGTGAGTGCCATAACTGGTTTTACGGCAAGTGTTCAAAGCAGGTGCCAACGTCACGGCGGTCCTGCAAACAGACGGGGGCTAAAAAGCCCATAAAAAAACCCCGCATTGGGCGGGGTTTCGAGAAACAAATAAACTTATTGTTCGAGCTGGCTTTTTAGATTATCGACAGTTGTTTGCAAGTCTTTACCCAGCACTTTCTCGAGGCCAAGCAACAGGTGCGCGATTTTCATCCCAAAGTTTTTTGGCCCCTGGAATGTGTAAGTTACTTTCGTTTGACCGTTGCCGGCCGACTCGGTAGTCAATACCGCTTCCGAAATGCCTTTAAATGGTTTTTCGAAACGGATCTCAGTGGTGATTTTTTGGTTCAACGCAACGCTTTTAATTTCCTGCTCCCCTTTCCCAACATTTTTATGCTTGCTTTCCCAGGCGTAAATAAACCCTTCCTGGCCATCTATGCCAGTGGTGTGCACCGTTTGAGATGGGTCTGTCATCACCCATTTATTGTAGCGCTCCATATTGCGCAGGTAGCGCAGGTAGTCGAATACCGGCTCAACAGGCCGGTTGATAAGCACGCTGCGCGAAATGCTGAACTGGTTGCTTTGAAAGGCCGCGGCGATCAGCACAAGGGCAATAAGTGCCCCGATAGAGATGAAAACGATAGTCATATAACAATTAAAATTAATAAATTATTTCTGTACAAAATTAGGATCCATCCACACAATCTCCCAAATATGGCCATCAGGATCTTCGAAGCTGCGGCTGATCATAAAGCCATGGTCTTGCGGATCGCTCGCCTCCTTGCCGCCTGCTGCCAATGCTTTTTCTACCAGTTGATGAACGGCTTCGCGGCTTTCTGCCGATAAGGCAATAAGTACTTCCGTAGTTTTGGTGGCATCGGCAATGGGCTTGCGGGTAAAATCGGCAAAACGCTTGTGGGTAAGCAGCATCGCAAAGATCGTGTCGCTAATGACCATGCAGGTTGCTTGTTCGTCGGTAAATTGAGCGTTGAACGAATAGCCCAGTTCGGTAAAGAAAGCAATGGAGCGGGCGAGGTCTTTCACAGGCAGGTTAATAAAAACAGATTGTGTCGTCATAAGGCGTTTAAGCGGTTTAAATGGGTTATGGTAGCAAAAGTAGCCTGGTAATGGGACAAAAAAGCTGTGTAAATTTGCCTGATGTGAGGTGTGATCGCGACAAAACAGGCTTCAGGAGCCGTGGTAAGAAAAGTTGATTGGAATTGTATCTTTTGGGCAAGTGTACTATTATACTAACACAAATCTGTTTAAAAACATCGCTTATGGCTTAATTTACCCGTTTCTTTCTAAAGTAACTTCGTATAATTAATAATAAGCCACATGCTTTCTTTCATTCTTCAAACCGCCAATTCTGTGGCGGGCATTGCGTCAGACTCTATGGCGGGCGCGCAATCGGGTGCTGTCGGTATCCAACAGGTGCCAGCGCTGCCTCCCAACGAGATCTCTCTCTTCGATATCATCGTGAAAGGTGGTGTGATCATGATACCACTGGCCCTGTTGCTGGTGCTTTCCTTGTATGTCATGATCGAGCGTTTGATGCTCATTTCCAAAGCATCCAAGAAAAACCCTACGCTGCTGCCCAATGTCAAAGAAATGATCAACAAAGGAAGCCTGGATAGCGCACGCAACCTCTGCAAAACCGTCAATACGCCCGAGTCACTGATGCTTGAACAAGGCATTTCCCGCATCGGTCAGCCGATGAGTGAAATCCGCGAGGCCATGGATAAATCAGGATCGGCGCAATTGGCCGCTCTCGAGAAAAACATGAGCATCCTGAACATCACCGGGCGTATCGCTCCCATGTTCGGCTTCATCGGAACCATCATTGGTGTAATCAAGATCTTCTATGATATTTCGGTAGCCAAAACCGTGGAAATTGAAGTCATCTCTTCCGGTCTTTACCAGAAAATGATCACTTCCTGCGGCGGTCTCGTTGTTGGTGTGATTGCTTTTGTAGGCTACCACTGGCTTAATGCCCGCATCGACAAACTGGCTCATCGCATGGAAGAATCGCAGATCGCTTTTCTTGATATCCTGAACGAACCTAGTAAATAAGCTATAGCCAAGCGGCCAGACATCACACCAAAGTAACGTTTCAATCTGATTTAACCCATGGGACTACGCAAAAAAGCACACCGGGAAGCGGAAGTAAGTACAGAGTCGCTCAACGACATCATGTTCTTTCTCCTGCTATTCTTCCTGATCCTGTCAACCATGGTAAGCCCGAATGCTATCAAGGTAAATTTGCCAAGCTCTAAACCTACCAAACCGGTTGAGAACAACAAACATCCTATTCACCTGGACGTTTCGAGCGACAGGAATTATTTTGTAGAAAAAGAGCCGGTAGATTTCGGCTCCCTGGAGTCTGTTTTAACTGGAAAAATCGGAAACAATCCGGAGCCAACCGTCGTATTACAGATGGATAAAGATTTGAGCATACAAGACGCCGTGGATGTAATGGTGATCCTGGATAAACTCAAGTGCAAGATGATTTGGGCAACCAAGCCCTCAAACGGCAAATAAAAACGAATAGTTATGGTTTTATCACAATCAGAACAAACCAGGCATAAACTCATATCCTGGGGAATTTCCGTCGCAATTTTTGCTCTGCTGCTCCTGTTTTTTATTTTATTCATCATTGTAACGCCAAATCCGCCTTTTCCGGTAACGTCGGCGGGAGGCGGTGGCCTGGAGTTCAACATCGGTAACATGATCGAGGGCACCGGGAATGTAGATCCCAGCAATGGTATCGGCGAAGCTGTAAAAGTGGTCGAGAGCAGCCAAACAACTCCGCCACAGCCTCAGAATCCCACAGAAGAATTTGTAACTTCTGATAACGGTGAAGAGTCGGATATACAAAAGAGCGAAAATAAGCCGGCACAGACAGTCGTTATACCGGTTAAGCCCAAAGAAAAAACCATAGCAGAAAAAATTGCCGAGGCTGCGAAGAAAAATCAGGGTAAAAGTGCTGGCGGCGATGGAAACAGCGGGCAGGCCGGCGATGAAGGACGGCCCGACGGCAAGCCGAATGTGCACGGCGATGGTGGCACGGGCGGCGGCCAGGGCGGATCAACGGGCCCTGGGAAAGGACCAGGTAGCGGCAACGACCCCGGAGGATTTGGCTACAGTTTAGGAAATCGCTCCATCGTAACGCCGCCACCTATTAGTAAAGACACTCAGGAAGAGGGCACTGTGGTGGTGGAAATTACCGTCGATAAAACCGGGAAAGTAATCAAAGCTGAACCTACAGGTAGAGGAACCGACACCAACAGCCCGATCCTGAAAACAAAAGCCCGTCAGGCGGCATTGGCAACGCGTTTCAATGTGAGCGGCGAATTTGAGGAGCAGAAAGGAACCATTACTATCGTCTTTAAATTTTAATACGTTCGGCAGGTCTCACAAGGCATCAGGCAATGACCTATAAACAAACCCTCGACTACCTTTTTACCAAGCTACCCATGTATCAGCGCGTGGGCGCAGCGGCTTACAAAGCCAATCTCGATAATACCTTGGCTATTTGCGCCAAGCTGGGTAATCCGGAAAAAAAACTGAAATGCATTCATATTGCCGGAACCAACGGCAAAGGGTCATCGTCGCACATGCTTGCTGCCATTCTGCAACAGGCAGGTTATAAAACCGGTCTTTACACTTCGCCACATCTCACCGATTTCAGGGAACGGATCAAGGTGAACGGCAAAATGATCGCACAAGCCGACGTGGTTAAATTTGTAGAAAAGTACAAAGAGGCTTTCGAAGAAATAGAACCGTCTTTTTTTGAATGGACGGTAGGATTGGCTTTCGATCATTTTGTGAAAGAAGAAGTGGACATTGCCGTGATCGAAGTGGGCTTAGGTGGCCGGCTCGATTCCACCAACGTGATCAACCCGGTAGCTTGCCTTATCACCAACATCGGGCTCGACCACATGAACCTGCTGGGTGACAGCCTTCAAAAAATTGCTACCGAAAAAGCAGGCATTATCAAAAGCCGCGTGCCGGTTGTCATTAGCCAGACCCAACTGGAGGTAATTTCCGTTTTTAATGCTAGCGCCAAAGAACTAAAAGCACCCATAGAGTTTGCCGATAAAAACTATAAAGTCTTATCTCATGCCTATTCCGGGAACGTTCTGGCCGCTACGGTTCTTAACAAAAGGCTTAATCAACAGGTTACTTACGAACTCGATTTACAAGGCAGCTACCAGCTTAAGAACCTGCCAGGCGTGCTCAACATGGTGGATGTTCTCCGCAGCAAGGGCTTTATGATCGAAGACAAGGAAGTAACCCACGCACTACGCCAGGTACAGAAAATTACCGGCCTTCGCGGAAGGTGGCAGCTTATCTCGGAAAAGCCTTTGGTGATTGCCGATACAGGTCATAACGAAGATGGCATCCGCGAAGTATTGGCCAACCTGTCACGTTATACATTCCGTAATCTGCACATCGTGTTGGGGATGGTAAACGATAAAGACGTGTCGAAGATCCTGAAGCTGCTACCAAAAGATGCGCTGTATTATTTCTGTAAGGCGAGTATTCCGCGCGCTATGGACGAGCACGAATTGGCAGAACTGGCAAAAAAGGCCGGCCTTAAAGGCAACGTGTTCGGCACAGTGGCCGACGCGCTGGCAAGTGCTAAAAAACGGGCAACTACCAAGGACTTAATATTTGTGGGCGGAAGTACCTTTACGGTTGCCGACGCGCTGGATGGAGATAAGAGTTGATACAATGCCAGGAACACGTTTTTTTTTGTGGGAATAATCTCCTATTTTCGTGAAAACAAACGGTCCATCAAAAAAGTTACCTATACTCAGGACGAGCTTATTGTATTGATCAGGGAGAAAAACCAAAAGGCTTTTTCTTACCTGTACGATAACTACTCCAAAGCGCTGTTTGGTGTTATTTACCACATCACCAATGATCAGGAAGAGGCCGAAGACGTGCTTCAGAACGTATTTGTCAAAATCTGGAATCATTTTTCTTCCTACGACGAGCAAAAAGGCCGGCTTTACACCTGGATGCTGAATATTGCCCGAAATATGGCGATCGATAGTACCCGCTCGAAACACGAAAAAGTTAAAAACAAAATCCAGGAGGCAAGCGATACCGTATATCATCGAAATCGCATGTACACAGAAAATAGCAGCCACGAGACCATTGGGTTCAAAACGCTTATTGCCGGTTTGAAAGAAGATCAGCAGCAGATCATCGACATGGCCTATTTCCAGGGTTTTACCCAGGAGGAAATTGCGGGTCGGCTTGGCATGCCCCTTGGAACTGTTAAAACCAAAGTGCGGCAGGCTATTCTTATGTTACGCGAACTAACCAAAAAGGAGATTTTGCAGTGAACGTAGAGCAGATCATATCCTCGGGCTTGCTGGAAGGCTATGTGCTGGGAATGACCACCGAAGAAGAATCGGCATTGGTCAGGGACCTATGTGTGAAACATCCCGAACTTCTCGAAGAGATCCAGCAGATCGAATCGGCTCTGATAGGGTTAGGATCACAACAAACGCCAGCGCCTAACGATAATCTCAAAGACCGGATCGCCTCTCAGATTCAGTTCAGCAATGCGGAACCCGAAGCCAGAGTTGTTCCATTGAATCGTGTGGAGCCTGTTGCCGGCAAATCGTTTGGCTACCGCTTGGCTGTTGCTGCCAGTGTAGCCTTGCTCATAGCCAGTAGCGTTTATATTTACACACTCCACCGTCAGGTGTCTGACCTGGAGAACCGCCTGGCCGATGCCAGTGCTTCCAATACCATGCTTTCTGTTGAGATGGCCGCTGAAAAAGAATCGATGCATAAATTGGCAGCGAACTTCAGCATTGTTTCAGACCCTGGCATGAAAGCCATTCCGCTTAACGGCATGAATTCGCTGGCAACCCGTTCGGCCATGGTTCACTGGAATCCCGAAACCAACGACCTTTATTTTAATGCAACGGCCTTGCCACCAAGCCCGGGCGATAAACAATACCAACTCTGGGCAATTGTCGATGGCAAACCGGTGGATGCGGGCGTCATTGCACTCGAAAACGGCGTTGTTTTTCAGAAGATGAAACCCATTACGGGCGCCAAAGCGTTTGCAGTAACGATCGAAGCCTATGGCGGGAGTCCGAGCCCAAGCCTTGACACCATGTGTCTTTTAGGCAACGTCTAGTGATTTTCCCTCTCTGTTTTGCGGGGTTTAGGTATTATTTATATATTTATAAAAACGTAATTACAAAACAAAACCCAAAGCACATGAAAAAAAAATTGATCCTTACAGTGGCTATTCTCGGAATGGCAATTTCAACAGCGTTCAGCGCCATCACCATCCGCTACTACAACAAAGACTCTAAGTCGGTTACTTTTAAAGTAAAAATCGACGGCAGCACGAAAGAAGTAACTTTCGATGGCAGTAAAACATCCAGCGTAACCATTCAGGGCGGCGCCAAGGAAGCTGTAATCATTACGAGCTGCGGCGAAGTAAAAATTAAAGATGGCGCCAACATCGAGATCAAAGACGGCTGCATCAAAATCAACTAAAAACAGCAGATAAGTCTGTTTGGAAGCCATTCGCAACGCGAATGGCTTTTTTTGTATATCGAACGCAGCCCAATGGGACGCCACGTATCAGTTAAAGGATCAGGACTCTGTGGCTTTGATGGGCAATGTCGCAGCAAGGTGTTCCATGAGCTTCTGCATAACAGATTCTATCTGTGCGTAGGTTGACATGTCGGTGCTCAGGTAAACAAACATCAGGTCTAGTTTGCGCTCGCCCAGGCTTTGATATAAACCGTGTTTATTGAGGCGGTAGGCCTCGCGCATGCGCCGGCGGATGGTATTGCGCTTGTTTGCCCGCCGGTGTTTTTTCTTTGGAACAATAAATACAACCCTGGCAGGAAATGCACTTTCATAATCACTTTCTTTGAAAATAAGTTTGAGAGGGAAGTGACTCTTGGATTTTCCACCCGAAAAAAGGGCGTCTAATGCCTTTTTGCTGCATAACCGTTCGGCCTTATCAAAAGTAAAATCCATGAAAGCTATAAATACAGTGCCTGTTTTACCGCCTCATAACGAGGCGCGCCGGTTGCACGTTGGAGCAGGAATCAGCGTTTGTTAGCCTCTTTGATATAGGCATCCAGCGCGCCAGACATGCTCGGGTTTTTCGGATTCGGCGCATAAATGTCGAGCCGGTAGCCGTTTTTAATAAGTGTATTGGCTGTAGCTACGCCAAAGCAGGCGATACGCGTATTACCCTGTACAAAATTCGGAAAGTTATGTTTCAGCGAACGGATACCGGCCGGCGTAAAGAACACCAGCACATCAAATTCGTTGAGGTTTTTAATGTCGCTCAGGTCGGCACTTACAGTACGGTACATTACCGCTTTGGTGTATTTGATATGAAGGGCATCTAAAAAATCCACGATCTGTTCCTTTTGCACATCGGCAGCAGGCAGCAGGAATTTTTCATCCCGGTTTTTCCGGATCACGTCCACCAGATCCTGGATGGTTTGGTGCCCGAAGAAAATCTTACGCTTACGGTACTGGATATACTTCTGAAGGTAGTATGCGGTTGCTTCGTTGATGCAGAAATATTTCATGGACTCCGGAACGGTCACACGCATTTCGTTGCACATTCTGAAGAAATGATCGACAGCCATACGGCTGGTAAGAATCACCGCTTTATGTTCAAGAATATCGATGCGTTGTGCCCTGAAATCTTTAACCGGCAGACCTTCGATCTTGATAAATTGACGGAATGTTTCGATCAGGTTGTATTTATTAGCAAGATCGTAATATGGACTTTTTTCCGTTTCAGGTTTCGGCTGCGAAATAAGGATCGTTTTCACCCTGCTTTTTGGGTGATTGGATACCTCAATCGCCGGTTGCGGTGCAGCTGCCACCAGCTGTTTTTTTGTTTTAACGCCAACCTTCACGATCTTTTCTGCGGCGGCAACAGGCTTGCTTGTTTCGGCAATGCTTTTTACTTCTGCATGAACTTGTTTGTTGGCTTTAGTTTCGGTAAGCGGGCGGGCAACTTGCTTTTTAGCCGGTGCCGCTGCTTTTTTGGCAACAGGTTTAGCTGCCTTTTTTGGCGCTACTTTCACCGTTTTTTTAACCGGCGCTGCTTTTACAGCCTTCTTAGGCGCTTTGGCCGTCGCTTTTTTAGGAGCTTCTTTTTTCGGCGCCGCTTTTTTAACGGCATTTTTGGCAGCAGGCACTTTAGTTGCCGGCATTTTTTTGCTTACACTCTTCGTGGATTTACCCGTTGTCGAATTTTTTCCTTTCGTGGTTTTAGCTTTTGAAACTACGGTAACAGCCTTTTTTTTCTTGATAGCCATATTAAAAATTAACCAGTAAAAATTTTGTTAGTACAAGAAGAGGTAAGATTTCAAGTGCGCAAAGGTACAAAAAAATATAGATAATCCCAACGTTTTGTTCGGCTACAGATAGAATAAAGCCCCTGACAAAGCGCAACAGATAAAACAATCCACATAGCACGATAGCCGGGTAAAGAAACCATTCTGTAGGATATCTGGAGAATTGGATGCAAATGACCAGGGGAAGAAGGATGACTCCTAAAGTTTGCGAAAAAATAAAGACATTGAACGTGTATTCATTATACAGTTCCTGGTTGAGCGTGCTAAATGCGATGAAATAATTCACAGATAGTTTCACGATATACATCACCAGAATGACAGTTGTAAAAAACAGGAATTGTTTCAGTGGCGGGACATCCGGCAAGATAAAGCCGAAATAGCTGTTGACAACATGCAGAAGAAAAGCCATAACCATCACGAAGGCTGTTGAAAGAAGTACCGACATGCTTTTGGTGAGACGGTAATCTTCCCTGTAAAGTTGTTTGGCCGCCTGGTTGCTATACACCGACACAAATACCTGTAGTAGCTTTTTGGGATTGGTGAAGTTGAGGTAAACATAGATGCTGAACACCAGGAAGAGCAATACAATAGGCCAGTAGTACGGTGTTCCGTTCCTGAAAACCGGAGCAGCATCTACGGCCGGGAGCGCATGGTTGCTAAAGATAGAAACCGTGGCTTGCCCTACTGTATCGCGTACTTGCTCAACCAACATGGATAAGCTTTACAGCGCAAACCACCTCGAAATATTGAAACCCAGTTTAATCTGGCCTTTCGTCCAGGTGTCCTGTGTGGCGGTGAGCATGCTGCTTTCCAGGATGGCAGGAGAATTGGAAAAGTTGATGTGGAATACGTGTCCGCCGGTTTCGATTTCTACACCCACCGAAAGGGGATTATAATATCCGGCTGGGTTGCCTTTTTGGAAATCCGAGAAATTGTAGAAATAATCAGCTACCAGCGCAAAACGCTTGCTCAGTTTTACGCGTCCGCCAATACCGAGCGAAAAAAGCCCATTTTGATCCTGAACGCCGTTTTTGGCATTGATCTGTTGTTTGATGAAGTTTCGGTGCACGTATGTCGGGATCAGTTCCAACGACAAGCTGTTGTTGAACTTGCGGGCAATAATAAGCTGACTGCAATACTGGAAGCGGTGAGCCTCGTTGGTTTTAGCCGGACGAATGGTGCCTGCATATAAGTTAGAAGGCGTCATCGACGTATATCCCACATTGCCGTAGAAGCATACCGATACCGGAATTTTGTTATCGACACGTTGTGTCAGAAAACGCCATTTTACCACCGCATCGTTCATTTCTCTGAACTTACTGCGTCCAATGCCTACCGTAAGCTCATCGGTAATGCCATAGTCGAACGACATGCGTATGTCGGTGGAGTTATCCATGCCGAACGCTGTATGAGCAGCATCATTGAGTGGGTTTGGTGTAGAGCTGTTGTAAATATTGCCAAAGCGGTGTGTGATCCTGTAATCAAGGTTGCGTTTTTTTACCGTTTCGGTACTTTGCGCACTCACGATCTTGGTGGTTTTAAATGTTGCGTACACCTTGCGGGGTGCTTCCGTTTTTACATCGTCTTTCACGAGGTCCAAAAGATCGTCTTGCGCAAACGAAGCGAGAGAAGCAAAACATAACAAACAAAACATAAAAGGTCTTACCATATAGTTCGGATTTTGATTTTCAAAGATATACAAAAAAAACGGAAACCCCGGGGGCATCCGTTTTTACTTGTGAGGGGGTTAAAATGCTTTATTTTTTTTCGAAAGGTTCAAGCGTTGCATTTACAGTAATTTCGACTTCCTCTGCAATATTCTGCACATACATCGAAGGTACTTTAATATTATAGTCTGCCACCTTAAGTTTGAACTTGGCGTTCAGGAGAATATTACCGCTTTTAACGGTGAGCATCCCCGGAATTTCTACCTCTTTCGAAACACCATGTAGCGTCATGGTGCCTTTGGCCGTTACCCGGTATTCGCCATCTTTACTGTAATCTATCGTTTCGGCAATTTTTCCTTTGAAAGTGCAGGTCGGGTATTTCTCCGATTCCACATAGTTTTCATTGAAGTGCTCTTCCATCAGCGGTTTCGAAAACTTAAAATTAAGCATGGTAACTCCAAACTGCAGGTCGCTGGTCGTTGTTTTCATCACCACCGTTACTTTTTTGTTGACGGCCTCAATATCTTCCAGTGGTGCTTTTGAAAAAAAGGAGATCACGCCTCCATCCGCTTTGTTTTTATACAGCTGGGCCTGTGCAGTTCCAAATGCAGAAGCAAGGGTTAGGATACAGAGAATAGCGCGGAGCTTTCCGGATGGATTTTGTTTTGTTTTCATCGTTTCGATTTTCAAGGTGCTTTATCAAAATAAAATAAATTTACGCACACTATCAAGCCCCGGCCAGATATTTAATAAGCAATTGCGGAAGGGCATAGTGTTTTAGCTCATCACGTTTCACAGCCAAAAGGTCTGGGTCTCGCGGCGCTCTTTCCAGACTAAGTTCATAAAATGTGCCAAATATTTCCTGATGAGACAACACGTGCTTTTTAAGGGTTTTTATCGCGTCCACGCGAAAGCGGCCTGTCAGTTTCCGGAGTGACGGTTCAGTCAGTATAAGGTTTTCAGATGCCGGCCCATCCGTTTCGATGAGGTAAAACTCGTAAAGGTTTTGCCAAATATCTTTCTGCGTGCGCTTGCGAATGTAAACCGTATTACCATAATTCAGGATAAGATAATGAAAATAGCGGGGTCGTATTTTTACCGTTTTAGCCTTTACCGGGAGTTCGGCTACCGTTCCTTTTTCCAGAGCCAGGCAATGTTCGCGTACTGGACAATCGTGGCATTTCGGGTTTTGTGGCCGGCACCACAATGCGCCGAACTCCATCATGGCACTGTTATGAAGTGCTGCCTGTTTCGGGTCCAACAACATATCGGCCAGCATCTGGAATTCTTTTTTGCCGGCTCCTGAGTTGATGGGTGTATGAATGTTGAACAGGCGCGATAATACCCTGTACACATTGCCGTCGAGCACGGCATGCGGCAGGCCGTAGGCAAAAGAGGCAACGGCTGCGGCTGTATAATCGCCAACGCCTTTAAGTGATTTGATGCCTGTAAAAGTATCAGGGAATTTGCCCCGGTGTACCGCCTCTATCGTTTTAGCCGCCGTATGCAGGTTGCGCGCACGCGAGTAGTAGCCTAGTCCCTGCCATAAACGCATGACCAAATCTTCGGGCGCATTGGCCAGATGTTTCACTGTTGGAAAGTGCTCGGTAAACTTGAGGTAGTAACTCAAGCCTTGCGCTACCTGTGTTTGTTGCAGAATGATTTCCGAAAGCCATATCCGGTAAGGATCGTCGGTATTCCGCCAGGGTAAATCCCGCTGATGCGTTTTATACCAGGTAATCAGCTTTTTGGAAACAGGGTGCGCGTTCTTCATGATTCGTCTGCTGCGTAAATACCCGCAATGTCAGCGACGTATTTTTCTTTAATTACCTTGCGTTTCAGGCTCATTTTAGGTGTTAGTTCCCCGCCTTCCACGGTCCATTCTTTTTTCAGAATACTTACCCGTTTCAGTTGCTCATAAGGTGCAAGCACTTTGTTGATTTGTTTAATGTGGTCGTTGATGAGTTTCCGTAATGCTTCGTGCTGGCTCATTTCGTCATTGGAGGTCCAGGCAATGCCGTGATCTTTGCAATATTCTCTGAAATTGGCAAACGAAGGCACAATAAGAGCCGAGGCAAATTTCTGATTTTCACCAACTACCATGCTTTGCTCTACAAACCGGCTTTCCTTAATCTTATTTTCGATCATCAGCGGAGCTATGTATTTGCCCGAAGTGGTTTTGAAGATTTCTTTTTTGCGGTCTGTGATCTTGAGAAAGCGGTTTTCTACAAACTCTCCTACATCGCCACTGTGAAACCATCCTTCAGCATCAATGGCCTCCTTGGTGGCGTCCGGATTTTTGTAATAGCCAAGCATGATATTAGGTCCTTTTATCAGGATCTCGTGATCGTCGGGCGAGATTTTAACCTGTACATTTTCGATAACCGGGCCTACAGTGCCAATGCGGATGTTGTCGCCACCATAATGATTTACACTGATCACTACCGCAGTTTCCGTGAGACCATAGCCCTGTAAACAAGTAATGCCTGCACATAAAAAAACCCGCTCGAGCTTAGGATTGAGCGCCGCGCCGCCGGAAACGATGCACACCAATTCGCCACCGAGTGCGTCACGCCATTTGCTATAAACCAGCATATCAGCCACTTTCCGCTGAATGTTATACCAGGCGCCATTGTTATTGGGAAGCGTATAGCGTTGCGCAAGCTGCAAGCTCCAATCGAAGATCTTTCGCTTAAAGCCAGTCAGCTTTTCGCCGGTGGCAGTTATTTTTTCGTACACACGTTCGATGAGCCGGGGTACCGAAACAAAGATGTGTGGTTTGATCTCTTTCAGGTTGTCGCCGATGGTTTCTACACCTTCGGCATAATAAATCGAAACGCTTTTATATAAATATAGCATGCTGATCATGCGTTCATACACATGGTTGAGCGGCAAAAAACTCAGCGCGCGCCAGTTGAGTTGGAATGGCGCCAGGTGTTGGCAGGCTTTTACGTTTGATACCAGGTTATGATGGGATATCATCACACCTTTTGGAGTGCCGGTAGTACCCGATGTGTAAAGAATCGTCATCAGGTCATCAGGCTTTACCCTTGCTTTGATGCCTTCTATTTTATCGGGGATAGCTTGTTTTTTCCCAAGCTCCAGAAAATCGCTGAAAGGCATAATGCCATCGAGCGGTGTAAAACTGATCACATGTTTTACTTCTGGAATTTCTTTTTCGATTGCCGCCAGGCGCGTGTATATCAGTTTGTCGGAAATAAAAACAGCTTTTACGCCGGCGTGGTTCAAAATATATTGAAGGTCGTGGCCACTGATGGTCGGGAAAATAGGTACTGAGATCATATTGGCCTGTTGGCAGCCAAAATCGCAGAAATTCCACTCGGGCCGGTTGTTGGAAATGATAGCAACACGGTCTCCTTCTTCGAGACCAAGAGCAAAAAGACCGTAGCTTACCCAATTGGTCCGGTCGATAAAATCATCGCTGCTGTATTTTTTCCAGCCGCGGCCGGCGTCGCTTTTTTCTTTGGCACACAGCAGATCGTCTTTGGTATAAGTGCCTTTGTATAGATCAAGAATATCGAAGAGGCGTGTTACTTCCATATCACGGATTTAGTTTGTTTAAAGATAATGAAATTGCAGCAAACCTTGTGCTGGTCGTCACATAGCAAGATGTTAAAGTTGCAGCAGCGACAAGATTTGTTGAAGGTAATGGCAGTCGATGGTATCAAAGGAAGCCAGGTCACTGCTATCTACATCCAATACGCCTTTCACTACGCCCAGGCTGTCGTGTAGCGGAATCACGATCTCGGAGCGCGAAAGCGAGCTGCAGGCGATGTGGCCGGGAAATTGTTCTACATCATCAACGATCAGCACGTCGTTCTGGTCCCAGGCACTTCCACAAACACCTTTGCCTTTGGTAATGCGTGTGCAGGCCACAGGACCCTGGAATGGCCCGAGCACGAGTTCGTTGCCGTTGACCAGGTAAAAGCCCACCCAGAAAAAATCCATTCCGTATTTCAGGGCAGCACAGATATTGCCCATGTTGGCTACAGGATCGGTTTCGCCTTGCAGCAACGCGCGGATTTGCGGAATCAGCGACTCGTATCTTTCTTGTTTCGTAGAACCTTCTATCAGCAGGTCTTCGGCCATAATGTGCGAATTAAATTAAAATGTATAATTTTATAATAAAACAAAGATAAGCGTTTTGCGTAGCCCTCGTTCGTATGTTTGAGATTTCCGTTTTCTGGTTTTCAGTTGCAGCTGTTCTGGCAGTGGGCCTTGGCGTGGTAACAACCATGCTTGCCTCAGAACGGAAACGTCACCACGAGTCGCGACGCGACTTGCAGGAGCGCATCTATACCCAAACAGAAGCCCTGCGTCATAAGGAGCAGGAAATAACCGACAGTATCCGGTATGCGCTTCGCATCCAGATGTCTATTATTCCTACAGCCTCGCGCGTGGAAGCTCTGCTCCCGCAAAGCGCCGTGTTTTACAGGCCGAAGGATATTGTAAGTGGCGATTTTTATTGGGTAGAGCAACTCGGCGACGAAGTGCTGGTGGCTGCCGTTGATTGCACCGGCCACGGCGTTCCGGGGGCCATGATGAGCGTGGTAGGCCTTAAGTCGCTGAACCAGGCGGTGCAGGACAAGCAATTGGCGCAACCGAGCGAGATCCTGCGCCATCTCGATATTTCCGTTAACGACACCCTCAGGCAGTCGTACGACGCTAATGCCGTGAAAGATGGAATGGACCTTGCTTTGTGCAGCATCAATTACAAGACGCTTCGTTTGCAATATGCCGGTGCTTTTAACGGCGTTTGCATTATCCGCAAAAACATAGCCAATACTTACCGTCCCGTCGGACCCCGGGAAGCGTTTTACGGCAGCGATCTCCTGGAAATAAGGCCCGATAAATTGCCAATAGGGAGCAATACCGATGGCGTGGCCGATACATACACAAACCACACATTTGCGTTACAGAAAAACGATCTCGTGTATATTTATACCGATGGTTATGCCGATCAGTTCGGTGGGCCGAAAGGGAAAAAATTCAAGTATAACCAGCTCAAAGAACTTCTGGTGTCGCTGGCCGGTGAGCCTGTGGCAAGCCACGCCGCCATTCTCGAAAAGCGCTTCGAAGAGTGGAGAGGAAGCCAGGAGCAGGTGGATGACGTTTTGGTTATTGGCATTAGGATCTGATGCTGCAAAAGTACTTTATAGCCATTGTTCCGCCCGAACCCTTGTTGTCGGAAATCCGCGGTATTAAACAGCAGATCGCAGATAGTTACGGAACCAAAGGAGCGCTTCGTTCGCCGGCCCACATCACATTGCACATGCCTTTCAGCTGGGAAGAAGCCAAAGAGAACCGTTTGATCGAAACCTTTTCTGCGTGCTTTTCGGGCGGGCCTTTCACTCTTCGTCTCCACAACTACGATTGCTTTGAACCACGCGTGATCTTTATAGGGGTAGAGAATAGTGAGCCGTTGGCGGATTTGCAGCAGGCCGTGGTGCGACGCGCCAGGCAGAATCTTCAGTTGTTTAACCAAAGCGACGACAGGCGTGGCTTTCATCCGCATGTTACAGTAGCATTCCGGGATCTCAAGAAAGCGGTGTTTTACCGTCTTTGGGACTACTACCAGCATCAGCCCTTTCAGGCGGCGTTTGAATGCCAATCCTTTTGCCTCTTAAAACACAATTCAAACAGTTGGGAGGTGTTTCGGGAGTTTGCGTTCAAAGCAGAATAGCACAGGCAAAAAAAATCTCCTGTTTTCGGCAGGAGATTTTTAATGTTCTGGAAAGGCGTCGGTTATTTCTTAACTAAAACCTCATCGATCATGCCATAGTCTTTAGCTTCCTGAGCTGTCATCCAATAATCACGGTCGCTGTCGGCCCATACTTTTTCGTAGGTTTGGCCGCTGTGTGTGGCGATGATGTCATACAATTCTTTTTTCAGTTTTTGGATCTCGCGCGCAGTGATCTCGATATCTGAAGCCTGTCCTTCAGCACCACCTAAAGGTTGGTGAATCATGATGCGTGCGTGTTTCAATGCAGTGCGCTTTCCTTTGGCGCCTGCACATTGCAGAACGGCGCCCATGCTGGCAGCCATACCTGTACAGATAGTTGCCACATCGGGTTTTATGATCTGCATCGTATCGTAAATGCCGAGGCCCGCGTAAACCGATCCGCCAGGAGAGTTCAGGTAGATCTGGATGTCTTTCTTAGAGTCGATGGATTCGAGGAACAGCAATTGTGCCTGAACGATGTTGGCAACCTGGTCGTTGATACCTGTGCCCAGGAAAATGATCCTGTCCATCATCAAACGTGAGAACACGTCGAGGATCGTTGCATTCAGCTGGCGCTCTTCGATGATGTTGGGTGTAAGGTTGCGGATGCCCGGCGAAACGGCAGATACATAACTGTCGAGGGTCAGGCTGTTGATACCAATATGTTTGGTGGCATATTTTTTAAATTCATTCTGATCGAACATAAGCGTGTTTTTAAGTAGTTAAACAAATGTACTTGTTGCATACAGGAATACAAATTAAAAGCCAAAAAGTTTTTAACGCCAAAACGTCAGTAAAAATCAGCCAGCGGTCGGATTTTCAGGCCCTTGCGGCTGAGCTGCCATTGGATTTATCTCTTCCTGCGCGCCTGCCACTTTGCCGCACGCATACTTGCCCCACCGTTAGGAGGCTGTTGCAAAAAAGCCGCGATCCAAACGATGGCGGCTCTAAAGAATGTGAATGATAGGCGGGTTTTTAGGTTCGTGATTCGAAACGGTAGGCAAACTTCCCGGCTGGTTGGTATAGTTTGATCTGTTTCATAGGGTTCGTACTGTAGCTTGTGGTTTTGATATCCGGGGCAAACCACCGCGCTTTGTTTGGCGGGAAGTTCACCCAGCATTCTTCGGCTGCTACTGAGTCGCCGGGGCTGAGTTTTCCCGAATCGCTCCAGGTTTCATGGCTGAGGTCGAACTGGTTGGCCAGCGAAGGAAGAGAGCCTTCTCTTACCCGGTTTTGGTTGCAGAATGTTTCGTACTTGTATGGGCCGGAGCCACTTTCGGTAAGCCTGATGGCGAATTCATACCACTGCCCTGGTTTCGCTTCACCAAAGAACTGATACTTCTCTTTTTGAAAAGGATCATAGGTAAAAAGTCTGTACGTCGGATCCTGAGCTGCACGAATCACGCCGATCTCCGTCCAATAGGCCGTTCCGCCAATGGTTTTTCCGAGATGGGCGGTAAACAGGTTGAATGTAGATAGGTTTTTGTCAACGTTCAAGCTGTCTATGCGCATCATGCACCGAAGCCCACTCCATAGCTGCTCTTCTTCCACTGCACGGCCATCGACCTGCAAGGTTGCTTGTGTTTTCATGCTTTCAGTTATCAGGCCAACGCGGTTAGGTAATTCATAATCCAGATCGTTTTCTGTTCGAGGGCCACCGTATGCCTCCAATGATGTTGCCCTTTCGTTTCCGTTTTTCATGTCAAGTGGATTCGTTCCTTCTTTTGAGTACTCCATAGCAAGTAGGTTTTTTAGGTTAATACTTCAGTCACCGTATTGCTAAGTTACAGAACCCGTTCCAAAAAAAATGGCCGGTTTACCGAACAGTTCCAAGGAAAGGCGCCTCCGCAAGGGTTTTGATGTAGGCATTTCGCATCAATAGAAATTTCCTCATGTAGGCTTCCAGAAAGCTGCGTTCGGCGATTCTTCCAAGAAATCCGAGTGGTGCCTGCAGCTCAAAAAGATCCGTCATAACGGTTTGCCCGGCTTCTTCCCTGAACAGATGTTGGTGATACAGTTTCTTGAAAGGTCCCTTCACCATTTCGCTCACAAAGTAGTGTGGCGGATCGTACGCGGCGATGCGCGAGGTCAGCCTGAGCCTGAGACCAAAGTGATTTGCTTCCCAGGTGACGGTGTCATGCAAGGTCATGGCCCCGGAAACGACGCCGCCTACCGCTTTTTCGGCAGTGGCGGCAACGCTTTGTGTATGCACGTCCACCGAAAGGGAGAGTTTGAAACACAAGTCGATAGGCGCGTCGATGCGGGAGACGATGTTGATGAGTGGCATGTTTTTAAAAACAGGTTCGTTTGGAGATATTGGCTTAGCGTGGTTCTTCCTGGATGCTGAACGTGTGGTTATTTTTTTTCGGGCGTTGGATCATGAGCATGATGAAAAAGTTGAGGAACAGGAGCAGGCCCAGGATCAGTGTAAAAGATCCGATTTTGACAGATAGCTCTTCGATGGTTTCCTGTGCAGAGCCCAAAGTATCGCTGACATAGCGTCCAAGTTCGTTGCTGTAATGTGCCTTGTTGATGCGGAGCTTCACAAACGAAAAGCCAAGCGCAATAAGGTAAAATCCAGTCTGGATGAGGTTGTTGGTGCTATTGGCCAGCGCCTCGTTGTGATGAAAACGCTCGACGAGAAATGCTTTGGTGTTGCGGTGAAGACTCCTGGCGATCCAGATGCACAAGGTTACCGTTGTTGGTAAATAGATGCTGTAGGCGACGATGGTGTAGTTCATGATTTCTGGTTTTTATGGTGATACATTAGGTTAATTTCAGTTTAGGTCAGCAAAAGCATGTCAGGATACCGATTTACGTTTTTGGGCAAGGAAAAACGAAAGGATCCTCGGGGCAATCAGTACATTGAGCACATGCAGCGTGCCGAGCGATAGAAAAATGATTCCCTCGGAAGAAGCGATGAACTCGACGAGTTTGGATAGGGTATCAATGCTGCCCGTGGTATTGAGAAAGTAAAAGGCAAAACCGGTATTTACCAGGCAATACCCAAGGTAAAGCAAATTGTTAGTGCTATTGCTGAGCGTCTCGTCGGGGCATTCGCCAAACAAAAAATCTTTTCCCTGGCGGTGCAGGCTCTTTCCAACAATCAGCACCGTGGCAAGGCTAAAGGCAAGGTAAATGATATACGCTAAATTCTGGTACATGCTCAGAGGATTAAGGTAAGTGTAAGTCCATCGTAAATCAGCAAGCTGAAGTTAAGCCAGTAGGGCGCTTTGCTGCGCCTTATCCGCTTCTGATGGATGAATAAGCTAAGCAATGCAGCCAGCAAACAACAACCATATAGCAGGGTGGGGAACACCGGGTTTGTTGCAGAAAAGATGCCAACCGGGATCAGCGCGAAAGAACCCACCAGGGTTGAAGTACAGAGGTGGCCCAGGTAGTCGAAAATGGACGTGCGGGTGTAGCGTGTGGCACCAAGTAACATCGCCTGGAAAACGAGCTGGCCGGAAAAAAAACAAGCCACTTGCCATGCCTGTAGTTGCAGGGAAGGCAGGTGTATATAAGATAGGCTTCGAAACCAGGTGAACGACACGAGCAGTGAAGCGAATAACAAATATGCCAGCCTGTAGCCAATATGAAACTCAGGCACACAGGACGAAGTAGCTGCCTGAGGAACCGGGGCAATTACCTTCCGATTAAAAGAGATGAACGCATAGAATTGCCGCAACACCATCAGCAGCAGTTTACAGTTGAGCCATTTTTTCAGTAAAGCCGACTGGTGGCCGATAATGAAGCGCAGGCTGTCGAGACCATACATAACTGAACCATCGTTGTTGTTTACAAGGGCTATTTCGTTTCGGGCCCTAACCGGGTCCACCGTTGCGCCGTATAGCTCGATGCCGTCTTCATAAGGCGTGCGCCCTGACTGGTCGAGCATGCCGGCACGGATAAATCCGCTGGTATAGGCAGCACATAATGGGCATTGGGTGTCGTATAGCAAGGTATGGTTTTTTAGAGGCTTCATGGCTTTTAATTTCAAAACTTTCAATTATTATTGAAACATTGCGGCAAATTTTTTTATTTGAACAGTTTGAATAATACGCCCACCAGGGCATTCTCGTCGAGCCGGATAGCGCGCGTCAACGCAAAATCGGCTTTTTCCACTACGCTTTCCAGGTTGCTCACCGTATCGGTGAAGGCTTTATGCTTTTTGTCGTTTTTATTGCCTTCTACTTTTTTGAGTTCTTCGAGGAGGGAAAGGATCGGCTCTATTTCGCGTTTACGCCGTTCGCTGATGATTTGTTTGGCAACTTTCCAGATATCTTTTTCAGCATAAAAGAATTCTTTACGTTCGCCTGGGACAAGCTCTTTAAACACCAGGCCCCAGTCGATGAGATCACGCAAATTCATGTTCGCGCTTCCTCTCGAAATTTTGAGATCTTCCATGATTTCTTCCGTCGAAAGCGATTCAGGGCTAATGAGCAAAAGCGCATGTACCTGCGCCATCGAGCGGCTGATGCCCCAGCTGCTTGCGAGGGTTCCCCAGGCTTGAATGAATTTTTCTTTGGCGTCGGTATATTTCATGGTTACTCTTCCGGGATCAAAATTAGGGATTATTTCATAACTTTCAAAATATATTGAAAGTTTTTTGTTTTGCTTTTTTTCAGAAATAGCCTGTTTTATATATATAGCCGGTTTGTAAAAAATCGCTTTCTTTGTGTGAAAATTGCGGAAATCGATCTTATATCTATGTATGGTGCTGCTCGGCGTTCGCTGTGCGCAGATCACACCGCTCACCGGCGGCAAAAAGGATACAGAGCCACCGAAATTGGTGAAAGCGATCCCGGAAAATGCCAGCCTTAACGCCAATCCTAAAACCATCGAGCTCACGTTCGACGAATACATTACGCTGCGAGACGTCGCCAACCAGTTTGTTATTACCCCACAAACCAAATTTCAGCCGCAGATCGAAGCCAGTGGAAAAAAGGTGAAAGTGAAGTTCAGCGAAGCGTTCTTGCCTAACACAACGTATAAGTTGTCTTTCGGAAACGCGATTGTGGATCTTCGGGAGTCGAACAACCTGCCTAATTTCGAATATGTATTCAGTACGGGGCCGTCGATTGACAGCCTTGCATTGCGTGGTACCATCGAGAATGCGACCGACAAAAAAGCAGCCCCGCAGGTGTTGGTTGGTCTCTATCCGGTCGATGCACAGGATAGTGTTATATATAAGGACAAACCACTGTACCTCATCCGTACAGATGATCAGGGTAGATTCGCTTTTAATTATCTGCCCGATAAGCCATTCAAACTGGTGGCTATCAAAGATCAGAATAAGAATTTGCTTTACGATGGTTCCGATGAGCAGATCGCTTTTGTGGAAGGGAAAGTTGATCCGAAAGACAGTGCCGAGATCAGGATGCGCTTGTTTAAAGAAGTGCCGTTTAAAAATTTTATTAAACGCTATTTTCTTGCCGAGCCCGGGAAGGTAAACATTGCATTTAATAAACCGCAGGTTGGAACAACTGTATCGGCAGATGGCATGATCCGTTCGCAGTGGAATTCTTTGGGTGATACCTTGAGTATATATTATGCCAACAGGTTTGATACACTTACCACATACCTGTCGTACACGCGCGATAAGGCAGATACCTTATACATCAAAATACCAGGCCAGGCTGCCAAGCCTACGGAACGCGGCGCAGTAAAGAAAAATAACACGTATCTTATTTCCAGCAATGTGGATAATGCCAGTGTTCCGTTTTTTGCCACGCCGGTTATTTCACTCAACTATCCGGTATATGAAGCACAAATACAAAAAGCAGGTATTGTGTTGCTGGAAAAACGCGACACGGCCCGCGTTGTTCAAAAACCATATACGCTTGTAGCTGATGCCGAGCCTGCGCTTTCTTTTACGCTTCAAACGGAACTAAGTCCGGAAAGTAGCTACACATTAACGATTGCCGACTCTACATTCCGGGATGCATACAAGCGCGTCAACGACTCAACCGGCTATAAGTTCCGGACATCCAGCCCCGACGACTATGCCGGTTTATCGATGAAATTGTTGTTTCCGCAAAAGGAGAATTACATTGTGATTTTGAAAAACGATAAAGGCCAGCTGGTTGATCGCCGTGTGGTGGAGTTGTCGCTGGCTTCTACGGCAGAGCACGTATTGGCGTATAAAAACCTTAGTCCTGGCAACTATTACATCGAAGCAGTAGAAGACCGGAATAAGAATGGGATGTTTGACACCGGAAATTATTTTTTGAAGACACAACCGGAAGTCATCTACATTAATTCTGCGGCTATTAAGCTGCTTGCGGGATGGGAAATTGAAAATGAGTGGCGTGTTCAATAACATCTCAGTCCCTTTTTTTTGTTGATTTAAACATTGACTTTCATCAGTAAAAAAGTTTTTACGGAAGAACGAAGCGAAAAAAAATATTTTTCAGAAAAACACATCATCCTTTGAGGCACCAGTAAAATCAATACTTTCGGCGTGTAGCGATGTGCAACATGCAACAATGTTACAGTCTAATCAAATGTAAATGAAAGATGAAAACAGTATTAACAATTTCAACATTTTTGTGTTAATAAATTAACTGATTGAAAATTAGTTAGCGTTAATAATTTTATTTACTTCGTAGTAACAAAAATCTCAAAAACAAAAAACCATGGCAACAACAAAAAAAGCAGCTCCTAAAAAAGCAGCAGCAAAAAAAGCAGTGAAGAAAGCAGCTCCAAAAAAAGCAGCTAAAAAAGCAGCTCCAAAAAAAGCAGCTAAAAAAGCAGCTCCAAAAAAAGCAGCAGCTAAAAAAGCAGCTCCAAAAAAAGCAGCTAAAAAAGCAGCTCCAAAAAAAGCAGCCGCTAAGAAGTAATAAAGAGCCCCGCACCGCGGGGCTTTTTTGTTTATGATGAGTCCTCTAACACCTTAAGATGCCGCTTGAAACAGTGGCATTTATTTTTTTTAAAACATCAGTTTAGTTTATATTTGTTACATCCTAAAAACAAAACCATGAAAAAATTAGTTACGCTTTTATCAGCTCTCTCGCTCGCACTTACGTTCTCTTCATGCGGAGACAAAGAAACCAAAGAAGACATCAAAGCCCCCGCGGGCATGGTGGCTTTGGATCTGAGCAAGTATGGCAAACAGTTTTCAATTTTTGTACCTGATACCACCGCTGCCAAGCTCGAAATCACCGAGCAAAGCTGGGGCGCACTGGAAGTAAAAGTTGGCAAGAACTTCAGGGTGTCAATCACCGAAGATCCGGGCGACATTGAATTAAGGAAAAGCGATATTAAATCGAATGATGTGAATGTATTCAAATCTTACATCGTTGAAGAACCGCTTACTATTATGTGGGAAAGCGAAATCACGAAGCCAGAGTACCATTTCTATACCATTCAAAAAGCAGCAGGCAATACGTATGTGTTTGAAGATATCGTGCCAGCCGACGGCGAGCCACTCAGCAAGGAAGCCGTTCAGAAAATGCTTGACTCAGCGAAGCAAATCGTTGAAAAGAAAAAACCTGAGGCATAAACCAACACCGGTATCACACAAAAAACTCCACCTCAACGGGTGGAGTTTTTTTTATTCCGGGGGAGTTCGCAAGTCTTATTTCAATTTAAACGCTACCGGAATGTTGAAGCGTACTTTTACCGGGTGGCCTGCATTTTTCCCGGCTTTTTTCCACTGCGGCATTTTGCTGATAACACGCAATACCTCTTCGTCGCAACCCATGCCGATGCCTTTCAGCACTTTGGCGGATTCTACTTTTCCGGCCTCGTTTACAATAAACGATACGTACACCGTGCCTTGCAGGCCTGCTTCTTTAGCGAGTTCAGGGTAAACGATATTGCGACCGACATATTGCATGAGTCCAGCGTTGCCGCCATCAAATTCTGGCATCTCATCGGCAAAGATCACTGCTTCCCCGGAACTTGTTGTGTTGGTAGCAACCACATGCACTTCTGTAACGGTAGAGGTTTCGGTGCCGGTAGCAGACGTTCCAGTGGCTGTGGCCGAGCCTACGCCGCTTATCGGGTTGCTCATGTTTACAGTGGTGGTGTTTGTGATGGCCTCGTCAACAATGCGTGTAGGTATCGCATTTGATGGTGCTGTGGCGGCAACCGCCGTTTGTTTTTCCGGCTCTACAAGAGGTGATAGATCCACTTTGGTTTCGTACACCATCGGTTCCAGGTTTGGATCATTGAACGTAATGATCTTTTCTACCGGCGGCAATGCATGCATGCGGTTGTATAAAAGAACCGATCCGAAAAGAAGGGCTACCATGCCACTGAGGCAAAGAATGGATTTTTTGAGAGCGTCGTTGTACGAAGCTCTGATCGCGTAGGCGCCATAAGCCTTGTTGCGGTTTTCAAAGACGATGTCGTTGAGTTTGGCGGAGTTGTTTTGTAAGAGGTTCATGATCTTTTTTTTAAAGGTTTATTTTTTCAAACCCTTCTCTAACGCGCTCAAGAATAGTTTGCTGATGTAAAAGTAGAATCAGCTTCAATAAAAAACCACATCTGCTTGAGATGTGGTTAGGTTCAGTTGATAAATGGTTGGATTTAACCCGGAAATGGAATTATTGTTTGGTGCAAACGGCGGTGCAGGTGTCTTTGTTGCCGGCAACATTGGTTGTGTATGACATCGATAGGCTTGTGCCGGTAGAAGACAGGTTGCCGGATCCGCTGGCAAAGCCAATGCTGCCGAGCTGTTGGTAAGGAATGCTGATGTTGTTGCCCGATACAGCGGCGCGCGCCTGTGCCTGTAGGTCGTAGAAATGATCGATGAGAATGTCCGAACTGCTGGAGCTGGATTTCGAGATGCTGATCGTATAGGATGTGTTCCCTGATACTTTGCTGGTTTCATTGCAAAGCCATTGCCCAATGTATTTATCGCGGGCATCGGTGCTTGGTGTGGGAGCTGTAGGATCGTCTTCTTTATCAGGCGTACAGGAAACAACGAACAAACTGCCTGCCAGGAAAGCAGTGTAAAGGAGCTTATGGAATTTTGCTGTTTTCATAGTTATAGAATAAGGTAATGCGGTGCTTTATGCGTTTTGCCGAAGGCTATTTTGAGAGTAGTAAGCAATTTCCTTACCAAACTTTTTCCGCGCCAGCAAAGGTGCCAGCCTGGATAGGATGGTGATGATCGGGGAAAGAATCAATATACCCGTTGGGAGCACGATGCCGAAAATGCGTACACGTGTGCGACGCTGGGCGCTTCCGGCAGTTCCTTTTTTTGAAATGTAATTGGCATACAGCGGGAAAAGCGCCCGGCCGCGGCCTTCCATCAGAAGCAGATTTCCGCGGATGTCGAGGGCACCGGCGGCGTTCAGTTCCGGTTGCATCTTTTCCAGTTCGCCGCTTTCCAGGTGCTTACGGATGATGTTTCCAAACTCCGGTCCTTTCTGGATGTCGCGCTCCGACACGCCGTACTTAGGGAAGATGCCAAGGTATTTGTCTTTGGTGCCTTTCAGTACGTGGGCCAATACGGTAACAAGACTGACGAGGTTGGCAGAGCGGTCCACAAACGTGATGTTTCCTACCAGCTTTGCGTTGGCATCAAGGAGGCGCTGTTTCATTTTTTCCTGGGCACCCAGCCACATGTTGCGGCAGTTGATGATGGTCACAACCGGCGTACCTGCCAGCACGCGCCTGGCCTGCACCGTTTGTAGAAAACTGCTGATGGGCACGCAGATGCTCAGGAACCAGGGTTGGTAGGCAATCACTGCCAGATCGTACTTCAGCGATTCGTCGATGGTGATGGCTTCCAGTTCGCAGGGAACGCCATGCACGGTTTCGGGAAAAGCGTCGAAGAACTGGGTGTAGCTCCAGGGATAGGGGAAAGCTGTTTTGGGTTTTACTAAGTGGTAGTGCAGCTGGTAACCGGGATTGTTGGCAAAGGGCTGTAGCGTGGCATCGAGCACCTTTCGGGCCTGACCGGTTTGCGTGTAATAAATAACAAGAATGTGTTTCATACCGATGTGGTTATCTCAAAGATAAGGGTTTTGTTCGAAACGGTATGATCGTTTGGATCAGCAGCGGGCCTGTCCAGAATTTGTTGGCCGATCGGCCTTTAGACAAGGCACATAGAACGAGAGTAACCTGTTCGGCCTGAGACAATAGGAGTTCTTGGTTTGAAACGAAGGAAATTTTAGCTGAATGTTGACGGGTCGGGCGTGCCGGTGCAGGAACAGGCACCGTCAGGCTTTCTGCTCCAATCGGTGTGCCTGCCAGCCCTGGAAGAGCCTGCCCGCAGGCAAACCGGATTTCCGCGTCAATCCTTCACGCGAAGATCCTTCACCTAATGTATGCTTGCGTCAGGGATGCGTAAGGCCTGGTTCCTTGGGCGGCCTGTTCTTTGCCGCTCAAGAACCGGAGCGTAGCGAAGCCTGGAGCAGCCCGCCCTTCCGCGGCTTCTTGGCGGAAGGAGACGCCCAAAAGAATGTTCGAAAGAGTGGTTTTACCTGTAAGAGCACCTCATTTTTTAATGTTTTTTGAAAATCAGGGAAGATTGATTTGCGCGTGCCGGTGCATCAGGCAGGCACCGTCAGGCTTTCGCCACTCGCTTTTCGATTCCGCTGCGCTCCATCCAAAGAGCTCAAACAGAGGCTCCATCCTTCACGCGGTATCGCCGGCGGCGCAAGCTGTTAAGATAGCTTGCGACACATGAGCTTCAGAACGTCGCGCTCGTCGGGTTGAAAGATCTCGTTTAATTCGTCGAAGTCTGAATCAATGGCATGTTTCTTCATATTTCTCAATAACGCTCTTGTTAAATGTAAGGCTCCGTTGAAATCGTAATTTCCTTCGCCGTGAAAGTTGATCCAGTTTTGCAGATACGTTTCCAGATCTTCATAGCTATGTATCTTCATGTTTTTAGGCGTAAGGTAATCAAAAGCATAATTACTTTGTAAACGTGCGGGTTACAAACTCCACTAGCTGTGGAAGGGTTTTCTCCCAATTAGTAGAATTTTTTCCGGTAGATCACCTTACAACATGCCATGTTTCTCTGAGATTGTGTCAATCGTTTATTATCTTAATCTTCAATGACTGACCGACAGGGTGATAAGAATACATCATTTTCTATCGTAACCGTTCCTTTAGCTAACCTATAGACTTGAAATTGATCGTGAAGATCGGGATCATCAGGTAGCCTCACATAAACAAGCGCATAACTGCGCGTTGCGGTTTCTCCCAAGTTCTTAAGAAAATTTATAATATCGTCTGTGTAGCCATTGTTATGGTTATGATGTCCTTCTATGTATATCGATATCGATCCGTTAAATTGATTGATTTCTGCTTTCTGGTTATCGTACCGATCTAAGTGATAAAGCAGATTCTTTAGTTTTAAAAGGTCTTCCGTTTCGTTTTCAGCGAAAACTACTCTCGCCCAGCCGTTGACTTCTATCATAATTCTCAGGGTTGTTTGTTGGTGCTAATATACGGAACGGATGGCATCGTTGGCGTTTTATTATGCGCTTCAATAAATTCAATCTATCATCATTATTTTCTTGTCTGGCCCTGTATAAAGCAAAAAACAGGGGTAAGCATTACTTGCTACTATTTTAAGAACTAACTTTAGTTAGCTAGAAACTGTATCGGTTTTTTATCACAAGACCAGACCACTAATTGCAATCTTAGCGTCAAAGGCGGCTTTTGCCTTAACAAGTCCTTGGATTATTCAGTTCATTTATAGTTCCTTTCTCATGTTGTGAGGCTTCTAACGGGATGCAGATTCTGCGTGTTCAAGCATGCTTAAACGGTTTTCAATCAAGGTTATTTTTTTGTTGAGTATGTTGTTTTCCGATTGCTGCTTTTCAATGGTTGTTTGCTGTTCCTGTATAGCATTTACTAGAATAGCGATGAGGTCGTTGTAACGTAAACTATACATGCCGTTGTCGTCTTTGCTAATGATACCTGTATGCGTTATTCCATGTTTAACGAGAACCTCTTCTACTTCCTGGGCAATAAATCCATATTCCGTTTGTTTTGTTTCGTCATGTTGGCGCAAATAAACAACAGGGCGTAGCTCTTTTATGAATTTAAGCCCGAGAGTAGAGGCCTCAATGTTTGTTTTCCATCGTTTATCTGAGGTGATACTCCAGGCTACCTGTACCCCGGCATAAGTGACACCTGTGCTCCCAATGCGTACCTGGTTGTTGCCAGTGGCATTCGGCACTTGCGCATTATTCCCGATAGCAACATTAAACGATCCGGTGGTAATCAAATTGCCTGAGTAGGCGCCAATAGCAGTGTTGCTTGAACCGGTGGTATTTTGAAGTGAATTATAACCAACAGCAGTGTTTTGATTTCCCAAGACATTGTTGGTAAGTGCAAAAATTCCATTGGCTGTATTTTGATCTCCGGAAGTGTTGGCATAGAGTGCATTTAAGCCGGTGGCTGTATTGTCGTTTCCATCATAGTTATTCAGTAAGGCTTGGCGGCCAAGTGCTGTATTTTGATAGCCCGAGGAGTTAGAATATAAGGCTTTTGCTCCGGCCGCGGTATTACTGTATCCTGAAATATTGCTATACAAAGCTTCGTTTCCAACCGCAGTATTTACCGTGCCGGACGTTGTATTATTACCGGCCAGATAACCAAAGAAAGTATTGGCCAGCGTATTGTCTATTCTTCCGGCCTTCTGATTGTTTACCCTGAAGCTAAGCGGAACATTTGAACTTGTGCCCAGAAAATGTGTTCCATCTGTAATAGCAGAGTTTCCATGAATAAGCCAGGCGTTTCCCCCGCCTAATGCGAAACTTACCCATACAGGAGCGATCGTCGTTCCGGAGTTGTACCAGTAGCCCACAGATCCGTTGGTCATGGAGGCGTTGGCGTTATATACCAACAAGCCTGTTGCAGGAGTTGGAATAGTAACCGCATCGCTAGTCGAACTTAAATTAACCCTCGGTATAAGAAGACCTTTGTTGGTGAAGTTAACGTCTAGTCCTGCACTGGCATCTGGAATCGCACCACTGGAATTGATGCCTACATTTTGCGCGAAGGAAGACATGCTTAGGATCAAAAACAGGAATGCACTATTTTTTTTCATATATAGTATTTGTAACCTAATCTTTTAATACCTTACAGAGTAACCACATTGTTTTTGGTTGCGCCGTTAGAAAAACTGGACGGCAGAGCGTGTTGCAGAAATTTTCTTTTTTTGCACCCTGTCATAAGGGTAAACAAACTGAAAAAAGGATAGCGCCTGTTTTAGATGATATTCGGAATAGTTCTGTTTTCATAGATAGACCCATCATCTCAATAGATAGACACGCTTTGATGAGTACCCGGCAAAGATAATAGGGAAGTGGAATGTTAAGATAGAGTGAAAGCCCCCTTTTTTTGCATAGGGTTTTCCCTAAGATGCTCTTGAGTTTTTACTGTACTTTAAGTGGTCTGATTTTTAGGAGTGGTTATAAATCCGCGATGCTGGTTTTAGTTTTTAAGGGAAGCCTTGCTGTAAAGCAAATGCCAGTTTCAAACTGGCATTTGTCAAATCTAAGGGATGGGTTTTCTGTAATAACTAATGCAGCAAATACATTATTGATTCCTAAACGTGCGGGTTACAAACCTGCGTGAGTTGAAGTCAATCACCGTCTTTCTCGATAACATGTGTCAAATCAGAAACGTCAGAATATTGAAGATTGACTTTTTTCCCGACTTGGCAATTGGATTTTTGATATAAAGTATTTTTACTCGTTTTCTTTATTCCTTCGTTTGTTACATATTCCACTTTTACTACGCAAGTCCCGCTGACGTTTACCATTTGGCATTCAATTATTGTTCCTTCAACAATGATCCCGTGTTCGTTTAGCTCCCGATGCCTTTTATATGCTATCGAACCAAATACTGACAATATAATAATACTGCCCAAAATGATCTCCTTATTATTTTGAAATAGCTTTTTTATCATACGTTGGTTATTCTGCGGTTATACTCACTGACTCTTCTTCTTTTTTGCCTGAAATATCATGTTTCCTGTAAAAGTTTGTAGCCCATTAAGATAGCATGTTCGGAATATACGAAAATCCAGATTTATAAAACAATTTCAGGATACAGATGGCCTACTCATTGATGTGGTTAGCTTTTTCTTCAATAGTTTTGTTCACCAGAATTTTAATTACCTTTTTAAGTACATCAATATTATGGGCATACACATTCCTCGTAGCTGATGATGTTTCCCAGATTCATACTTTTACAGACTTGTGCTGCCGATCCAGCAAACTGCAAGCAGGGCGAAGCCGTGCGCTGGTTTTAGTTTTTAGCAGAAGCCTTCTTGTAAAAACAAATGCCAGTGTAAAACTGGCATTTGTTAAATGTAAGGAATTATTTTATGTTGTAATCGACCAAGCAAAAGGCATGATTACTTTTGAAACGTGTGGGTTACAACTCGTACGACCAATGGCAATTTTACATACATATGGCTTGCAGTGATAATAATAACTGGTTCTTCTTCTTTTGTCTGCTATAGCATTTTAGTTGTTTTAAACCCTTGGTTACACCGCTATTTATTAATCGCTATGTCAGCATCTCTAATTTTTCTGATGATTGAGAAAGAATTTATTTTATAAAAATTGGGTTTAGTATGACTATCTACGTAATAAAATTCATTGATAATGTTATTACCACTTGTTTTTTGCGGATCCGCTAGCCATATAGCCTTGATATTATTACCATCAACCAAAATTCTATTAGCCTTTGAGGGGCGACTACCAGTAAATTTTATAGTTTGTGGTATTAAAGCTATATTTAGTTCTCCAACCTTATTCCCGATTTTTAAGTTATTTAAGTCTATATTGTACATATATACAGAATCGAATGTCGGCGTTCTCAGAATCAAATAAAAATTAGAATCTTGTTGGGTTACATTCAAAAATCTATTGTCTTTTATCACCAGCTTCTTTAAAGTTTCATCAGATTTTTTGAGTAGATAGACAGTGTCAGCTTTGAAACCGAGATTTTTGTATATAACAATTGTAACCCCTCCTAAAACTGGGACTATTTAAAAGTATAAAAAAGGTTTAACTTTAAATAGTCAGAACATGAAAAAATCAAAACACAGTGAATCTCAGATC